>JACCEC012998473.1_pt1 | contig 15365 bp, 12 predicted proteins | sample 7450121 | NCBI WGS metagenome assembly JACCEC01 (sample SAMN15323455, study PRJNA562643) | freshwater metagenome | isolation source: river surface water | place: USA:Blue River Watershed | collected 2017-08-18 | reverse complement strand
TATCAAGCTAAAACAATTTTCGTTGAATGTGACATCAAAACTTTAGAGAAAAGAGATACAAAGGGACTTTATAAAAGAGCTTTTTTACCAAAAAACCACCCCGAAAGCATCCATAATCTCACAGGTATAAATGATACTTTTGAGATTCCCATAAGCCCCGATTTGGTCGTAAACACTGCTTCTGAAAGTATTGAAGAATCAACTTCTAAAGTTGTAGATTTTATTTTAAAAAATTAAACTTCTATATTATGAGAATAGCTCTTATTGGCAATAACAACGCCGTTTTTCCTTTACTTGATTGGTTACACACACAAGGTGTTTTAGTGGGTGTGGCAGCAACGGAGAAAGACAACGAATTTTTTAAAAACTTCGAAGCAGTGTGTATCCAAAAACAAATTACTCCGAGAATTTTGAGTAAAAAAAATACAACAGCACAACTTTCGGAGTGGATTGAAACAATCAAGGCTGATATTGTATTAGTAATGGCGTTTTCACATAAAATAAAAAAGGAAGTTTTGATACTTCCTAAATTTGGTTTTTTTAACATTCATTTTGGAAAACTCCCAAAGTATGGCGGCGGACATCCTGCATTTTGGCAGATAAAAAACCAAGAAAAACAAGCAACGTTAACCATTCATCAGATGGATGAAGGCTACGATACTGGGCCAATTGCCTTTGAGCTCACGTTCGACCTATCGCCCCAACTAAACTATGCTATGCTTGAGCTAAATTTCGGATATTTGGCGGTAAATGGTGTTTATTTATTGATTGATGCCATCCTACGTAATGCTTTGCAATTAACTCCACAATTGACTGGAAATCATACATTTTATCCAAAACCATCTTTAAAAGATATTGTGATTGATTGGCAAACTATGCCTGCTTCTGAAATAGTGGCATTGGTAAAAGCCTGTAATCCTTGGAATCATGGTGCCATTGCACGTATCAATGGTTTAGATTTGAAAATATTAGAGGTGTGTATCAAAAGTACACCAACCACGAAAGCAGGGCAAGTAATTGGCATCAACGAAAATCAACTTGATGTAAGTTGTATCAATGATACCGCTATTGGCATAAAAGTAGTGTATGCATCTATTGGCTTTTTAGCAGGTGAAACGCTAACAGAACTGGGAGTAAATATAGGCGATGTATTTGATACAATTTCAATCTAATACTCAAATCCATTCATCGGTTTCATCCTTAGTTTCAAAAGGTAAATAGGTAAAGTACTGAACCATTCTTGGCAGTTCGCTGGTATTAGGTGTAGCACAATGAGGCAATGCTTGGTGCCAAATCACTAAATCGCCCGCCTCTCCAAGCACTGGTATTGGCTTTAATTCTTGAATGGCTACCTCTCTTGGATTAGCATTTTCAGGCAAGTTTTTCATCCAACTTTGTATCTGCCTATGAAAACCTGGAACACAATGAAATGCCCCACTATTTAGTTTTACATCCGTTAAATAGATTAAGCCTTGCAATTTGTATGGAATTGGAAGCGTCAGACTTACATCCCAATGAAGCAAACTACCCATAAACTTATATGAATCGTTTTCTGGAGGATTAAAACTTACTTTATCAATTACTCGATAAATTTTATCAGTTCCATAAAGTTGTTGATAGGCTTTCTGTATTCTTACCGAAGCACGATTCTTTTCCAAAGTTGGATGTTTTGTAAACAAAACCATTAAGCCTTCTTTCGATTCATGTTTTTTGTACCAAGAATCTGGCTTATCAATTGAAGCTCCCAAAAGATGTAAAATTGCGTTTTGAGTTGCGATGCAATCTTCCTTTTGAATGGCATTTTTAACAACTACATAACCATTTTCTTTCCAAAACTTCAAATCTTCCTGACTTAATACATCGGAAAATTGTTCCAGACTTTTATTTTCGTAAACACATTTATTTTTTTCAATCCAATCATAAAAGTCTTGAGAAGTAGGTCGATTAAAATAAAGAAATTGTAAGGTTTCTTCCATCCCGATTCCAGATTCAAAAAGTAAACTTTGAAAAATATTCCAATCATTTTGGTTAATCGGTGTATTAGTTAAAATATGTTCTCTAAAAATATTAAATGTTGATTGATTTATCATTTTTGTGAGAGTTTTTCATACATCATAAATACCTTTTTTTGATAATCAGGCACTTCATCATCCAAGGGTTTTTCTTCAAAAACCGTATTAGGTCTTTTACTATGAAATTGGGTTCTTTCAAACATTTTTTGTTTAATGGCAGGCTCTGTCTGTAGTTTCAAAAAATGCTCTATTTTCTCGAAACTGGTCAAGATACCTTCGGCATAATTGACAAAAAGGGTATTTTTATCATTTTCGATGATTTCTAAGTATTGCTCAAAATATTTTTCTAATACTTTAGCAACATAAACTGGGCGTTCTACCTGTAAAATTTCCTCCAGAGTAAATCCAAATAAATCTGGTTGAATCACACCTGGGGCTGCGTGCATACCAGGTTCTTTTATCTGTGAACGAATTACTTCGTCTGGTCTTCGATACGAAAAAATAAATGGAGTATCAGGATATAAGTTTCTTAGTTTTTCGTAATAAAATATGTGCCAACTATCGAGTTTGATAAAGAAATTTTGTTCGTTGCCCGTTCGTTTTTGACCTAAAAACTTTACGACAGCTTTTAAGGTTTCTTCTATTTTTTTATCTGAAAAATCTGGTTTCTTATAAGCAATTTCACGTAATACTTCATCAAATATGGGCGGTTCGGCAAGAACTATGTTTTGCTCATCTAACGAGAGCAACTGAGCCAAAAGCGTTGAACCACAACGAGATACATGAAAAATAAATGCCGTTGGTGGTATTGTTGGTAAATTTTCGGCAAATTCAATAATGCTCTCCAAAGTTGAAACTGCCTTAAAAAACTTACGATTTTCTTCAATAATGCTACACTTTGCAGTAGTATCATGAAAAAAAGGCTCGGTGTATGCTTTATCAGCAACATACAACCACCGACAATTCAATTCATTCTCGTAAAAATTTAATCGAAATGGAATCCAATTGTTGAGTGGATGTGAGTTCATTTTTTCTATATAAGATACCTGTGAAAAGATTACATAAAATTTGCAAAACAATAAGCAGAAGGTCTGGCTCTGATTGGCTCAGCATATATTTCTTGAAGCGATTCTGCCACAGATTTATTCATATCGAAACTTATTGGATATTTGTAATTAAAAACATTCTGAAGAGGATAAATCTCCTGATAATGTCGAATGGCAATAGGAATATGTTTAGCTCGTCTTTCAATCAAATTTTCTGAATAAATAGATTCTAATCTCACATGCGTAACAGATAAAAATTCAAAATAAAGAACTCTACGAAGTTTGTTTTTTTGCAGGGGTTCGGATTTATGTGCAAGCATCATATCATGAATAAGAACATCCCCTGCCCTAACTGGAACTTGTAACATAGCACTTTCTGATATTTCACAAATAGGCAGGTCAGTCAAATGGCTTTCGGGAATAACACACAATGCCCCGTCATCTTCATTGGCATCATCTAAGTAGATACCCATCGTAAAACATCGCCCTTTTCGCTCGTTCATCATATCTTGATGCCATAAAACAGGTAGATTGTCTCCGAGGTTCTTTATTACTGCAAACTCCTGAATCATAAAAAAATCTTCTCCGCAAATTTGTTCAGCTATGGATAAGATTGGCGGATAACCCAACACGACCAAACAACTCAGATTACCTTTACAGCATAAATTCTCTAAATTTGTTACATATTTTACTTGATTATTTTCAATAACAACTTTATCTGTTAGGTTATCTGTATCCATAAGTGAGACAAATAAACTTCTTAGTTGCTCTAATAATTCTTTGGGAATTAAATTAGGAAACACTTCGTATCCCTGTTTAAAAAATTCATTTGAAACAATCAATGTATTTATCAGTAAATCTTATGTTTGAATAATTTAGCCAATAGCGTTGAGGTACGTGCTTCCACACATACTAAAAATATGAACAAATCTCATTGATTTAATTCTTGCTTCAATAACTTAATTAAATCATCGGCGGTGTCGGTTTTCATCAATGATAATTGCTCAATCATTAGCAACTTAGTTTGTTTATCATACTTACTCTTTTTTTCTGCATCAAAATCATAGCCACACATTGCAAAAAGCTGGTCAGACCATTCATTTCTCAGACAATCAATCACTAAATGAATTCTATCACAATCACCATCATTTGACACATAGTGAGGTAAATTAAAATTGGCATACCAGCACTCGCCTATTTGCATTGGCAGCACTTTTCCGTTTACTTTAAAAACAACTTTTTCGTTGGTTTGAATCGGAATATGGATTCTAAAAAAACCATCTTTGTAGCCGCTTGCTGTATCGGTATGTTCTTTTATGAAACTATTGGGCGAAAGCGATAATAACCTAACAGCCTCCTTCTGGCAATCGAACTGATTAATGATTTCTTGAAAGTATTTGCATTTTTTTAAGGTGGGTGTATCTTGAAAAGAAGCATTTGGAGTGGCTAAAATATCCGACTCATTGCCTGAAATAGAACGCAACGAAAAGCTTGACCAATGGCCAGTAAAATCATTTTGATTGAAATGTAAAGGCCAATCTGTTGACTGACAAATCCGAAGGTCATTGATTAATTTTTGGGTATCGAAGTGAAATGAAAACTGATACGATTCCATGTGTCAATTAGTGATTTATGGCTATAAATTTCAATTCTCAAATATAGTATAGTTTGTCAAAACAGCTCTATTTTTTCATCAAAAATCAAAGTTTTTTTTAAACCAATACCGCTCAATAAAAAAAAATGAAATAATTATTGAACATTAAAGTAAATATATACATTGCAATAATAATTCAAAATAAAATATATTTTTTGAAGAAATTACGATAGAATATATGGCTAAGATAGATGAAGTTATATTTTCAAAAATCATTGAGTTTATAAAAAGAATAGGTATCCAAATTGAGTTTTGTACCATAAATAGCGAAGCTTTTTTACCAGGCTTGAGAATTGAAAAAGGTGTTTTACAGATAGATATTGATAAACTAAGCTATATAGGCGATACATTACATGAAGCAGGTCATATTGCTTTGATGCTTCCTGAAGAACGCAAAAACTTATTTGGGTCGTTGGAAGGACAAGATAAAAATAATGCTGCTGCCACAGAAATGGCAGTAATTGCTTGGACATATGCTGCTTGTTTGGAAATTGGAATTGACCCTGTAGTGGTTTTCCATTCAGATGGGTACAAAGGTGATAGCGAGAGTATTTTATCTAATTTCAATCAAGGTCATTACTTTGGTGTTCCTATTTTGGAATGGTATGGCATGACCGACAGAGCCACTGATATACAACAAAACAATACGCAGTCTTATCCAAGAATGGTTTCTTGGCTGAGAACGTAATTTTAGCCATGAGTCTGATACAAATACCTCAACTATTAACACATGAAGAATTAAGTAAAATAGATGCTCTCCTTGAAAGCAGTCTGTTTGTTGATGGGGCAAAAACTGCCTCTTTGGCTGCACAATCTGTAAAAAAGAATCTACAAATTGATAAAAATAATACTCAAACTCTCCCCCAACTGCAATCAATAATTCTTCAGGCCTTAAAAACAAGTCCGCTTTTTCAGATTGCTATTTTACCCAAGCATATATATCCCATAGTATTTAGTAAATATTCCGAAGGCATGACCTACGGATGGCACGTTGACAGTCCGCAAATGGGTAGTCCTGCAATTAGAACAGACTTGGCCATGACCATTTTTTTGTCAGACCCAAGCACCTATCAAGGTGGTGAATTATTGATTCAAGGTTCGCAAGGCATAACTGCCTATAAACCCAACAAAGGTGATGCGGTAGTATATCCATGTACGTATCTACATTGTGTGAACCCGATTACACAAGGTGAACGTCGGGCAGCAGTAACATGGATTCAGAGTGAAGTGGGTTCTGTAGAAAAAAGACAAATACTATTTGACTTGAATCAAATTCACGGTTCATTATATCAAAAAGACCCAAATTCGATGGAGGCAAATTTATTGCTCCAAACGCATAGCAATTTATTAAGGATGTGGCTTACTGAATAGTTTGTTGAATGCTATAGTTGAATAAATCAGTACCTGTATACAATTAGTTTTAACAAATTACCTACAAATACTCGATGACACGAACTCAACAAGTGAAATGTCACCCTATTAAACCTCAACAACTGAAAAACATAAAACAGGTATTTTTACCCTCCCACAAACAAAAAATCAATTCTAAATTTGCCAAGATGCAAAGTTATGATTATTGATATATGGTTGTAGATGTGGTATTCAGAATAAATTATTTAGAACCCAAACTACAAAAATACAATGTCAAACAGTCGTAGAAGTTTTTGCAAAAACTCTGTCTATATCGGGCTTGGACTTAGTTTTTCCCCTCTGATTACTCACGCTAAGACTAATCAATCTATCAGTAAAAATGTATTATGCTTGAAAAAGAACACACAAAAAAGTTTAAAAGTCAGTGGAAAAATTCGATATATAGATTTGAGTCCTGTGAAAAATGCCATGCTTGAAATATGGCACAATAATTCAGAAAGTAATCCTTCAAAATTTGAATACAAAGGAAAACTCATCACAGACTCGGAAGGCAATTATCAGTTTGAAACAGATTTTCCCGAAAAGCATTTTGAAGAAGACAACTACAAAATGAGAAGGATTTTCTTCAAAATTACACAAAAAAATGGAGAAGAAACCCTAACCAAACTGTATTTTGGAGCAGACCGAAAGGCTTTTATTGATGGATTTCATGTAGGAAACACACACGAAAAATTGAGAGAAGAGTTGCCCAAAACCAAGCATGAAAACGAAGATTTATCAATTATTCAATTCAATATTTATATCAATTCTTAACAACTAAACAATTAATCTATGGAAGGATACATTGCTGAAATCAGATTTTTTGCGGCAACATTTGCTCCCAGAAACTGGGCTTTTTGTTCTGGGCAGATACTATCTATTTCTCAGAATACGGCACTCTTCTCCCTACTCGGTACTACTTATGGTGGTAACGGGCAAACAACTTTTGCTTTACCCGACTTACGAGGTCGAGTAGCAGTTGGGGTTGGTACAGGTGCAGGGCTTGCCAATGTCCAATTGGGACAAGCAGCGGGAAGTAACTCGTTAACGGTTTTGCCTTCAAATATGCCAAGCCACAACCACGGGTTTACAGGTGTAAATATCAAAGTGAATGGTGCTGCGGGCGACAGTGCTTCACCAGTAGGTGGAGTTATTGCTGGCAAAGCCAGTTCTTATGCTGAAGGGTTTGGTGCAAATCAATTTTTAGCTCAAGGAAGCGTAGGGGGAACCACAGACTCGACAGGTAGCACTTTACCATTAAGTGTTGCCAATCCGTATTTAGGAATGAATTATATCATTTGTCAATCTGGAATTTTCCCCTCTCGCAATTAGGCAGCTTATTAATTTTTAACCATTCAAAATTAAAAAATTAAAAATATGGAAGGAACAATCGGATATATCAAAATGTTTGCTGGCAATTTTGCACCAAAAAATTGGTCATTTTGTCAAGGACAAATTATAAACATTGCCTCAAATACAGCTTTATTTTCAATACTCGGTACTACTTATGGCGGTAACGGACAAACAACTTTTGCCTTACCTGATTTGCAAGGAAGAGTTCCCATCGGACAAGGTACGGGACCTGGACTTTCGACTATCAGTTTGGGGCAAAAAGGCGGGTCTAATTCAGTAACGCTTACAACCAATAACTTACCACAGCACATCCATGGGCTCTCGGCGGCTCAAATACGTGTAAACAATGTTGCTGATGCTGCCTCACCGGTAGGAGGTGTGTTAGGAAACAGCCCATCAAATTATGCAGAAGGTTTTGGAAATAACCAGTTTTTGGCGGCAGGTAGCTTAACAGGAACAACAGACAATGCGGGTTCGGGTTCACCTCTTAATATATATAATCCATATTTGGGTATGAATTATGTCATTTGCCAGTTTGGAATTTTCCCAGCACGAAATTAATGTCTCTCTTTTTCTTTTAACATTTAAACAAATAAAGATATGGATCCAGTTATGGCAGAAATACAGTGCTTTGCAGGAAATTTCGCTCCAAGAAGTTGGGCACTTTGCCAAGGTCAATTGATGTCTATTGCACAAAACAGTGCATTATTTTCATTATTAGGTACTACTTACGGTGGCGATGGTCAAGTTACTTTTGCGTTACCAGATTTTCGTTCGAGAATGCCCGTTGGAGCAAATTTTTCAGCGGGACCAGGACTTCCCCAAGTCCAATTAGGCGAAATGGCTGGCACAGAAAACATAACCATGCTATCTTCTAATATGCCTGCACACGCACATACACTAAGTGCTGCTAAAATTGCAGTTAATGGTGCTGCTGGCGATGCTAACTCACCAGTAGGTGCAGTGCTTGCCAGCCATGCGGCGGCTTATTCTGAATCTTTCGGTTCGAATCAAAATTTAGCACCAAGCTTTTCTGGCAATGTTGCTATTGCTGGAGGAAGCCAGCCATTTTCTATCAGAATCCCATATTTAGGTTTGAATTTTATCATTGCAATTGAAGGAATCTATCCTTCAAGAAACTAATACTATTTTAAATTTATGCCCTCAAAAATAGGCTTCTTATTACCAAGTTCAGAGGTTTACCCCTTGTTGATTACCGATTTTTTGAACGGATTTAAACTTTCTTATAGTCAATCTAACTTGCCAATACCTGATATTCATTTTGAGGGTATTGGCAACGGTACTGATGCTTCAATTTTGAGAGTTACCGAGAAAATAATTATTCAAGAAAATATTGATTTGTTGATTGGCTTTAGTGGTACAAATCACATTGAAAAACTCTTGGATTTAGCTAAAATCTATCAAAAATCATTTATACATACCGATTTTGGCGGTACAATTATACGAGAAGAATTCAAAAATGAATATGTGATTCACCATAGTTTGAACCTTTGGAAAGGGTTTTCATATACAGGGTTATATGCAGGAAAAAACATTGGCAAACGAGTAGCTATTATCATTTCATTTTATGAAGCTGGTTATCAGTTACTCTATGGGTTTACAAAAGGATTTGAGCAAGTAGGAGGCGAAATAGTAAGTATGCAAGTAGCAAAGTCTGATTACAAAAACTATGATTTTGAAACAATGCTTGACACCGCCATGGCGAGTAAACCTGATTTTATTCTTTCAAATTTCACTCACAAAGAAAGTGAGATTTTGTTTCAGAAAATGCGAGAAAAAGGAATTTTAGAACAAATACCAATCGTCTATAATCCGATAGCCAACCATGTATTTTCAAGCAAAACTACCACAAAAAACGAAATTTATGCCATTTCAACTTATTTGATAAATAATGAAAATGATTGGGAAATTTCATACAAAGAAAAATATAAAAAAGCACCCAACGAAATTGTATTGTTAGGCTACGAGGCAGGGCTATTAGCAATCAAAAAAGCAGAAAAAGACCCAAGCTTCGAGCAGCCAATTTCTGAAACTTTAAAAAATGAAACTATTATTTCTCCACGTGGAGAAATCGGAATTGATTCATACAACGAAACGACTTTTGATTCTATTTCAATCAAAAAAAGTAAAGATAATTTACCTGTAGTATTTGAAAAGATGAGTATCAATGATTCATTATTTGCAAAAGCAAATTTTGAAAGCAACAAAAATGATGAAGTTTTTGGGGGCTGGTACAACCCGTATTTGTGTACCTAATTAAAATAAAAAAGTCATGAAAAATTTTACACAAACATTTTCAAATTTATTTAAATCCATCACGATTTGCCTCATAATTATCGGCTTACTTTTTAGTGGGAATGCCCTTTTTGCTCAAAAGGTAATTATTATTGGAGCGAATTATGATGGCAATGGTGCAAATATGGACCGAGTTGCATTTGTTGTCAATACACCCTTGGTCAATGGAGACGTTATTTATATCAACGACTACGAATACAATAATACAACTAATGTATTTGGTGGTGGTCCCGAAACCATCATTAAATTTATTGCGAATACAAATATTGCCAAAGGGCAAGTAATTGAATTATCATTTTTTCCTCAACAAACCAATAATACTGTAAATGTACTTTGCACAAGTGGTTCGGCTTGTGGAACGGCATCACTTACACTTGGTTTTGCTTCTGCAACTCATAATTTTAGAGGCGGTGGAGAAAGTATTTATGCCTATTCTGATACGGATGATGACCCTACCAATGGCATTACTGAAATATTTTCAGTAATATATGTTGGTGATGAATCTTTGACAGGTGCTGGTGGTAATATTAGTGCTACAGAAAATCCAGTGCCTGATTTTCCAAATTGTATTGTTTTAGATGGTTTTACAGGAAATAATGCTTCTCCTGTGGGCAGAGTAGAGTACAATACCAGCAGAAGTGCATCGGTTAGCAAAGCAATGCTTGAAAATACCAGTAATTATTCGCCAATGGGTTCTTCTTTACAAGCTCTTGATAGAACCGCATTCAATCTTAATCTGGCTGGTGCAAATCCTGTTTTGACTTTGGCGGCTTCGCCTACTTCAATCGTTGAGAATGCCTCAGGTACTATTACTTATACTTTTACACTTTCTGCCAATGCAGCAAGTAATATAACCGTAAATTTCTCGGTGGGAGGTACGGCCACTTTTGGAACTGATTATACCCAAAGTGGTGCAGCAAGTTTCTCTACAACTGCAGGAACAATTACGATTCCGAGTGGTAGTAATACTGCCTCTTTTACAATAGACCCATCAGCCGATGCAACGCTTGAGCCCAATGAAACCGTTATTATCACAGTAACGGCAGGAACTGGCTACGATGCAGGAAGCCCAAGTAATGCAACTGTAACAATTACAAATGATGATACTGGAACGTCACTGCCAAAAGTAGCATTGGTAGGTATTAATCAGGCAGACCAATCTGCGAATCCATCGCATTTCGATGGTTTTTCCTTTGTAGCATTGGATGACCTTGCTTCGGGAACTGTTGTGTATTTTACAAGAAGAATTTATGATAAAACTACATTAGCTTTTGGAAATACTTATACTGGTACTGTTAAATGGACGGCTGGTTCGGGAGTAAATAGGGGTGATGTTTATACGGTGATGGAAACATCAACAGATGTTTTCACTGTAACTTGTTCAGACGGTAGTAGCTGCGGCACCATAACAAATCTTGATGCTGGTTTTTCTATTCCATCGGGTGGAATTACGATGTTTGCTTATAGCGATAATAATGATGTACCAACAGATGGCGTTACAGAGATTTATTCTGCCTTACATACGGGAGATTTAACAGTATCGGGTAATGGTGGTTCAATTCCAACTATTTCAAATCCTTCTTCTGTTTATTTAAATGCAGTAGTCATTGATAATTTTCCCAATGCGGTTCCTGGTAGAATTGAATATAAATTTCCAACAGAAAGACAAGTAACCGTTACCCGAACATTATTGACCAATGTTTCCAACTGGCTTAATGCTCAATCAACCGCTACGGCTCCTTCAACGGTCCCTTTTACTAATATTATTGTAACGAGTGGTGTGGCAAACCCGTTCGTAACTGTTACTCCAAGCCCGAGTTCGGTTTTAGAGAATAGTGGTACGGGGATGGTTTACACTTTTACCTTATCACAAAATGCTGCCAGCAACATGACAATTAATTTTGGGGTAAGTGGAACTGCAACTTTTACAACAGATTATACACAAACAGGAGCAACGAGTTTTACCTCAACCGCAGGCTCAGTCGTGATTCCGAGTGGTAGCAATTCTGCAAGCGTAATCATAACACCTGTTGCTGAAACTACCCTTGAAGCTAACGAAACCGTAGTTTTGACCATTGATGTAGGCACAGGCTATGATGCAGGCAACCCAAATGTGGCTACGGGAACGATAACGAATGATGATGTCAGAAATGTAAATCCTGCGGTGGTAATTGTGGGAATGAATCATGGCAATAACAGTAATATTCCTACGAGCCAAAGCCCAGATGGATTTAGTTTTGCAGCAAATCAAAACTTAGCGGCTGGTACGGATATTTACTTTGTCGATGGTCTATTTAATAACACTTCTTTGACATTCGGTTCGCTTGAAGCTGTTGTGAAATTTACCGTTGGTACGGGTGGTTTAGCCAAAGGGCAAGTTGTATATATTGTAGAAACTGCAGCAGGGACTAATGCTTTTACGGTGACTTGCTCGGCAGGTTCAAACTGTGGAACAGCAACTTATATCACACAATCAATACCAACAGATTTTAATTTTGCTTCTTCGGGTGGTGATAATCTTTATGCCTATTCAGATACCGATGGCAACCCTACGAATGGTATTACTGATGTGTACTCCTTGTTTTATTCTATTAATTCTGCAATTCCAAGCATAGAAAATCCAATCACGGTTTTCCCAAATGCAGTCATAATAACTGGTTTTGGTAGTACCTCTCCCGACCGTACAGAATATAAATTTGCTTCAAATGAAAGGTCATCTCCCATTAATTTAGCCAATATTCAAAATACAGCTAATTATTTGATTGGACAAGCTACGCAAAGTCTTTCTGTTATTCCATTTGCGGCTTTGAATTTATGTCCTGCCAGTATTACTACAAACCCATCTAACCCAGCAGCTATCTGTCAAGGTACTAATACTTCCTTTACTGTTGTTGCATCAGGTAGTGGATTAACGTATCAATGGCAAGTAAATTCAGGCTCTGGTTTTACTAATATAACCGAAGGAGGAATTTACAGCGGTGCAACCTCAACAACTTTGACGTTAACGGCTATACCTTTGGCAAATAATGGATTTACCTATCAATGTGTGGTAAATGATTGTGTAACATCAACAGCTGCCACTTTAACCGTAAATGCTACCCCAACGGCAAGTCCTGGTAGCAATACTCCAGTTTGTGTAGGGAGTAATTTGAATTTAACTTCGACGGTTGCTTCCAGCTATTTATGGACAGGGCCGAACTCTTTTTCTTCGACTTTGCAGAACCCAACTGTTAGCAATGTATCAATAGTGGCAGGAGGAACTTATACATTGAGCATTACGAATGCAGGTGGATGTACGGCCACTGCGACAACCGCAGTGGTGATTAATTCAACCCCAGCTCCGACCAGCCCAACGGCAACACCATCAAACTTTACTGTTTCAGGTACAACAACCTTAACAGCCACTGGTTGTAATTCACCATCAACAATTACTTGGTATGATACTGCTAATAGCACAGTAGCTTTACCAAACAATACCCCTACGATTTCGGCAAACAAAACATTCTTTGCCAGATGTACAGGTACAAATACTTGTATCAGTTCGCCAAGTACGAATGTATCGGTAACTTACAATCCTTGTACACCACTTGGTTCTTCGCCTGGTAATGTAACTATTACTTGGACAGGATTGGTCAGTACCGATTGGAACACTGCTTGTAACTGGAATCCAGCTTGGGTGCCAGATTTAACCAATGCCAAAGTATTAATTCCAAATACTACAAATAAGCCTGTTATCTCAAGTAATGTCCCAGATGTGACAACTATAGAAGTTCAATCAGCAGCAACATTGACTATCAATAGTGGAGCAACTTTGAATATTCGTGGCGATGGTGGAACAAGCAAAGGGCTTCATATAATTGCAGGTACTGTCACAAATAACGGTACAATTAATATTGAATCAAGCACCAATACAGCTATTCCAGCTTATATATACCTGCAATCAGGTAATGCAGTACTAACAAATAACGGTACGATGAAAATTAATAGTTCGGATGAAGCAATTGGAGTTGGTTCGGTATCAACCCCTGCAACAATTACTAATAGTCTGACAGGTATCATCAATATTATTAATGGTATTGGTGTGGAGATTGCTCTACCTTCTGATGCGGTAAACTTTAGTAATGCCGGAACTATAAACTATGATGGCTCAGTATTAGCCTTTAAGTTTTTGGGAACAACTAATTTTACCAACACTGGTACAGTAAATATCAACTCAGGAACAGGTATTGAAAACCCTACGGGAAACACGATTGCAAATAATGCATGTGGCAAGATTTTCATGGCGACTGGTACTTACACTAACGCAGGTACTACCACCAATGCGGGGTTAATTCAACTACCAAATAATTATAGTTTTACAAACACAGGAACATTTACGAATAATGGCGTATTAAAAGCAAATACAGTTTCGGGAATCGCTAATAACAAAATGGTAATTACCAATGCCTGCCCAATATTTACTTTAGGGGGTAGCAATAATTATACTGTAAACGGAATTTTTACAGATGCAGGAGCAACGACTTCAGCAGGAACTTATACTTCGGTTGGAAATAAATTTACAGCTAATAATACCATTCCAGCAGGTACTCAAACACTCTACGCCAAAGTGACTGATGGAACGTGTACCTTTACCGTTCCTTTTGATTTCAATAATGCAAAGCCTACGGCAGTATCAATAAGTACAACAAATACTTGCGTTGGAACAAGCATAACACTTTCGGCTACTTGTTCTTCAGGTACTATAGCATGGTATGGCTCGGCTGCGGGTACTACACAACTCGGTACTGGTGCAACATTTAGTTATGTACCTTCGGCAGGAACAGGACAAGCATTCTACGCTGCTTGTGAAACAACGAACTGCAACAGTGGAAGAACAATTACTTCAAACTTTGTGAATGTTTACACAATTCCTGCAGCTCCAACTGTTACACTTACAAGTCCAGCAATTGTTTGCCAACCTTCAACATTAAATCTAACGGCAAGCGGTTGTGCCGGGACAGTTACTTGGTCTGATAATTCAACAGGAACAAGTTTGACAATATCGGCGACAGGAACTTATAATGTTTCAGCTACCTGTAGCGTCAATGGATGTACTTCTGTATCAAGCACAGGGAATACGGGTTTAGTAATTAATGCCAAACCAAATGCTCCAACAATTACTCCGCCTACAAGTCTTTCAGTTTGTTCACCATCAACACTTACACTTACTGCCAATGGTTGTGCAGGTACAGTGACTTGGTCGCAAGGTGGCAGCACGGGGACAAGTTTGACATTGTCAGCTGTCGGTACTTACAGCATCTCTGCTACTTGTACTGTCAACGGATGTACTTCTGATGCAAGCACTTCAGTTACTGGACTCGAAATTAAAGCTAAACCAAATGCTCCTACTATCACGCCGCCTACTACCTTAGTTGTCTGTTCGCCATCGACTCTTACTCTTACAGCGAGTGGTTGTGCAGGTACGGTTACTTGGTCGCAAGGTGGTAGCACGGGTACAAGTCTGACGCTGTCGGCTGCGGGTACTTACAGCATCTCTGCTACGTGTACCGTCAATGGATGTACGTCTGATGCAAG
>JACCEC010098506.1_pt1 | contig 15365 bp, 21 predicted proteins | sample 7450121 | NCBI WGS metagenome assembly JACCEC01 (sample SAMN15323455, study PRJNA562643) | freshwater metagenome | isolation source: river surface water | place: USA:Blue River Watershed | collected 2017-08-18 | reverse complement strand
CCAGCATTAGCAAAAGCAGCAGCGCGGTTCGCATTGAGGTCAGTTGACGCCAGGTCCACCTAGCCCAGCCGGCCAGGCTCATTTCAGGTGAGGCAATTTCACCGTCATATCGCGAGCTGGAAATAACGATACACCTCCAACTGCAACCAGGCGGCAAATGTATTCCAAATTCCGGTAACCAGCAGAACGCCAAGCACCATTAGCAAGACTCCGCCGGCGATGTTGAAACTACGAATGTGACGCCTCACAAAACTTATTGATTTGGTGGCCCAGGTGAATCCCGCGGCAATCGCAATAAATGGCAAACCAATACCAAGCGCGTAAACAAATGCCAATAGCGCTCCCTTGGCTGGGTCACCGCTATTAGAAGCCAGCGACAGCACTGCAGCCAGGGTTGGGCCAATGCAAGGTGTCCAACCTAGACCAAAAGCCACGCCCAATAGTGGCGCGCCAAACAGACCAAGTTTTCTGGAAACCTGCATCTTGAAAGTTCGCTGCATGAATTTGAACTGACCAATCAGCACGAAACCTGACGCGAACACGAATACGCCCAGAACGCGCTGCACCCACTGCAAACCTGATGCATAAACCACCGCGCCGAGTCCACCGAATAACGCACCGAATGAAACGAAGACTAGAGAGAAACCCAATACAAAAAGCGCGGCGCCAATTAGTGTGCGTTTACGCGAGGCCGGTTCATCTGCGTTAGTAGTTCCCGAAACAAAACCCAGATAGCCAGGGATTAGTGGTAGCACGCACGGACTCAAGAACGAGATCAACCCGGCAAGCAGCGACATAGAAATAGCCGCAAACAAATTGCCATTCAAAATCACGTCACCCGGATTAAAGGCAAGCGGACTAAGCGACATTGGATTGAGAAGCGCGTTTACCATTTGCTACTCATACACCGCTGTCTTAATTAGAGTGCGCAAAATAGATTTATCAATTCGGCCAATTACTCGTGAAGTTACCTTGCCGTCTTTACCAATCACGATTGTGGTTGGTACCGCCTGCGGAGTCACGATCCCGGTAAAGGCAAGCAACACAGAACCAGTCTTGGCATCAATCACGGATGGCCAGGTGATGTCAAAGTTTTTCTCAAAAGCCATTGAGGTTTCGGCGCTGTCGCGAACGTTCACACCAATAAATTGCACGTTGCCAAATTCTTCTTGCAGGGCAACCAAGTCTGGTGCTTCGGCGCGGCATGGCGCGCAACCGGCATACCAAAAATTCATAACCGTGATTACACCGGCAAGGTTTTTGCTGGATAACTCTTCACCGGTAGCCGAGATGCCTGACCACTTAACTGCTGCGCCACGGTTGCTCTTGGCAAACTCGGTGACGGTGCCATCGCCGGCGATGTAGTTCTTGTTATCACCAGCTTTGTACTGAGCTGCCAATGGATCATTGGCTGAGCAACCGGTAAGTAAAGCAACTGCAGTGGCAGCAGCAATCAAGGCCCTAATCAAACGACACCTCTAAGTAAGTGGAGCACCGGGATCCTTGTAGTCAACCTCAACCCATTTGTTTCCCTGACGCTCAAATGAGGTAACACTAGAAAGCGCTGTGCGGCGCTTGCGTGGGTTGTGTGGTAACTTCTTGCCGCTGAGCTTTCGATGCACCATTTCAATCGGCAACTGATGGGTCACCAAAACCACATCCCCGTCTGGAACCGAGTTCCACGCGTGATCCATGGCCTCGAGCATTCTTGAGGCGATGTCTTCAAATGGCTCTCCCCAGCTTGGTCGCTTTGGATTGCGCAATTGGTAGTAAAGGTGTGGCCTAGCAAGAATGTGCAAGCCGCCAAGTTTGCGGCCTTCAAAGTTATTCCACGGTTCGATCAGGCGTTCATCGGTGGTGGCATCTAAACCAAAGGCGCTCTCAACGTGTTCCGCGGATTCACGGGTACGCAACAGCGGACTGGCAAAAACTCGATTGACCGGGCGCTTCTGTTTCTTCAATTCCTCGGCTGCGGCGGCTGCCATCTGGTGTCCACGCTCGCTCAAATGAAAATGCGGAAGTCGTCCATAAATCACGGCACCTGGATTGTGCACTTCGCCATGGCGAATTAGGTGGATGCGTTTGGCGGGCATAGTGACAAGTATACCCTCGGCTAAACTTGTGCCTTATGAGAGCCCGTGCCCTAGTCAAAGACCTTTCCGCCCTGCCAGCAGGACCTGTAACCGTTGGTGGATGGGTTGAGAAGCTTCGCGATCAAAAGCGCATCCAGTTCATCATCGTCCGCGATGAGACCGGAGATGTGCAGGTCACCTACCCTCGCCCAGTGGTCGATGACCAACCGGTTGAAGACGACGCTCTTGCAGAAAAAGTTTCTACTCTGACCAGCGGCTCATTCGTTTGGATCACCGGCCGTCTAGTTCACGACGAGCGCGTCAAGCTTGGAGGCCTAGAGATCCAGCTTGACGACGTAGAAATCGTCACCATGGCCGACCCTGAAACACCGATAGCCGACGACACCTCAATCGACAAGCGCATGGACTGGCGCTTCCTGGATATCCGCCGCCCTGAGATGAACCTGGTCTTCCGAATCCAGAGCACCATCGAGCACGCCTGGCGCCAGTACTGGGCCGAGAACGACTTTGTTGAGATTCACTCTCCTAAGTTGATGGCCTCTGCTTCGGAATCAAACGCAGAACTCTTCAAACTTGAATACTTTGAGACTCACGCCTACTTGGCTCAGTCACCTCAGTTCTACAAGCAGATGGCAATGATGTCTGGCTTGGGCAAGATTTTTGAAATCGGTCCGGTGTTCCGTGCCGACCCATCTTTCACCTCGCGTCACGCAACCGAGTTCGTCTCAGTTGACATTGAGGTTTCATGGATCGAATCACACGAAGACGTGATGGCAATTCAAGAGCAGTTGCTGCACCGGGCCATCAGCGCGGTCAAGGAAAAGCACGGCGAAGAAATTCAGAAGCACTTTGGCATTGAGGTAAAGGTGCCATCAATTCCGTTCCCTCGGGTGCCGCTGCTTGAGGCAATTGAAATCATCAAGGAGCGCGGTCACACCGTTGAGCGCGGCGGCGACCTAGACCCAGAGGGCGAGCGTCAAATTGCTGCCTGGGCCGAAGAAAAGTACGGTCACGAATTTGTATTCGTCACCGATTACCCAATCGGTGTTCGTCCGTTCTATCACATGCGTCACGAAGACAACCCGCAGCTAACCAAGAGCTATGACCTGATCTGGCGTGGTACTGAAATCACCACCGGTGCTCAGCGTGAACACCGTCTTGATGTTTTGATCGAGCAGGTAAAGCAGAAGGGTCTAGAGCCTGAGGGCCTAAAGACCTACCTTGACTTCTTTAAGTACGGTGCCCCATCGCACGGTGGTTTCGGAATGGGATTGCTTCGCGTGCTGATGCTGCTGTTGCACCAGCCAAACATTCGCGAGGTTGGTTTCTTGTTCCGCGGTCCAAACCGCCTCGAGCCTTAATTACTGTTTTACAGACCAGTTCACAACGCTTAATTCCGGCACCCGTGAGAAGTGCTTCAAATTATTAGTGACCAGGGTTAATTTCAATCTCAGCGCGTGACCAGCAATCAAGGTATCAGCGATGCCAATTGGGTTTCCTGCACTCTTTAGTAAAACCTGAAGACGACCGGCCTCCAACGCATCACCACTATCAAATGGAACAACATCAACCTCTTTTAGGAATTCTGAAAGCAATACTTCTAGGTCCTGGCTTTTGGTCGAGAACTGGTGAGCTGCAAGTTCCGAATAGGTAATAGCCGAAATTCCCCACTGCCCAAAAGTGTTACTAAGGCGGGTGCGTAATTTGCGATCTCCGCGCAAGAAATAACTTACGGTGTCAGTATCCAAGAGGTACTTCACTTGAAGTGCTCTTCTAGTTCACGTAGTGAATCGCGTTCTGGCCAAGGTGCAATTTCGTTGTCGCGCTCTAGGTTCCATTCGTCTTCTGAAATTGGCCCAATTTCGTCAAGCAGCTTGAACAACTTCGCAAAAGGTTTTGGACTTCTGCTTGAAATTGTTATGTCGCCAGACTCCTCGTCGATGGTCATGTAAACGACGCCGTTTTCAATCTTGAACGACGCGGGAATTCGCACAGCATTGCTTCCACCGTTTTTAAATGGTTTGACCTCGATCACGTTTTTCATAGCGTCTCCTTTGTCTATACAGAAAGTATAGATGTCTAGCCTGGCACGCTGAGTATTTACAGATTGCGCACTACTCCGTAATGTGTAATAGTTTAACCATTGAAAGGGGGCAACGTGGATTCAACTCAATTGCTCAAAGGCGTCTTAGACGTCGCGGTGCTTGCGGTTATCGAGCACGAAGACGGCTATGGCTACGACATAGTTCGGCGACTCAAACAAGCAGGTCTCGATGAGGTTGGTGACGCATCGGTGTACGGCACCCTGCGCCGCCTATTCACGGCCGGTGCACTCAACAGCTACGTGGTGGCATCTGAAGACGGCCCCCACCGCAAGTACTACGGCATCAATGAAACCGGCAGCAAGATGCTCGCCGAACAACGCAAAAGCTGGCTGTCATTCAGCAGCACCATGACCGCGCTTCTCGAAACCGGCAAACGCAATTCATCACGCAACAACGGAGGAAACTAATGACATCTCTAACTGACATCAACATCCAGGCATTCGCCGAAGCAGTTCGTGCCGAATTAGCCGATCTGCCAAAGCGTGAAATTCAAGACCTCACCGATGGCCTTGAGGCTGACCTTGCCGAGAAGCTTGCGGAGGAAGGTGTGGATTTTGCCAACATTTCTGCTGCTGATTACGCGGCCGAATTGCGTGAGGCAGCGGGCGTTGCACCAAAGACTCTAAGACGAAGAGCCTTCTCTTCGATGGCTCTTATTCAAAACACTGAGGACTGGTTCCGTAAGTCATCACTGGGAACCTGGGTTTTAGATTTTGGTATTTCGATTCGCCCGGTTTGGTGGGTCCTTCGAGTTGTTGTAATGTTTGTAATCTTTGGAACATTCCTGTTGCCAATGTGGCTATTCCCAGTTGCGGTGTTCTTAAGCATCATGTGGGGTCGCGGCCTGTGGTTCACCGCTCGCTTATTCAAATCAATTCTTTTGCCACTCAACTTGATTGCAATTGTGCTCCTAGTGCCCGCAATTGATTCTGGGCTTAGAACCTTCGATCAATACGTGGCAAATAATGATTTAGTCCAGAGCACCGATTATGCAAATAGGCAAGGACTTCAGCTCAATGGCGAACAGGTCCTGCAGGTGAAAGCATTCGATGCCGCTGGTGCTGAAGTGAATGGGCTTACCTACCAAGACCAAAACGGAAATCCGCTATTCCCGGTTGCAGCAGATCCGATTGAAGTACCAGACATAACTGGTATGACGATTCCAGAATTCCAAGCTGCTCTAACGGCGGTTGGCATTGAAAACGTTGAGATTAATTACCTCAACGAGTCTGATACAGCGGGTGACGTTGTTGTGCTTCGAACAGAGCCTGGAATTGGATCATGGCTAGACCCTAAGAGCACATTGCTAATTGTGGTTGATCGCCAAAAATAAGAACCAAAGACTCCCTCGGTAGTCGGGCAAACCAAGTGCGTGATTGCCGAGGGTTTTCTTATTTCTTGACGGTACCCTTGACCGTTTTGATTGGGGCGGCCACCTTGGTGATGCCGTTGTAAGCCTTGCCAGCCCATGGGTACTTCTTGCTCAGCATTTTTAGCGCGATCAACAGGATCGGGAACCAGAACTTCTTCAGTATCCAACGCATTGTTTTAGCCTAACCGCGAACGCTTATTTTGAGACCTTTTATTTAGAGGCCTTGGCATAGAGCGCACGCATCAAACGCTCGTCGTCGATTCGCCAGTAGTTGTGCATTTTGCCGTCAATCAGCAGCACCGGGATATCCTCGGCATACTTCAGGCGCAAAGCTTCGTCCTCAAGAATGTTTAGCTCCTCAACCGTGACATCGGTGTTTGGATTCTTCTGGCGAAACTCAAGCAGCACACCATCAATTGCATCGCGAGCCTCGTCACAAAGGTGACACCCCGGCTTGCCAATTAGGGTCAACTGAATGCTCATGTTTCCAGCCTAAGCCAGCGCTACTATTCAGCAATACTCACCGCCGGCACACTCTAAACTTGCTAGGTGCCCGAAACTCCAAAGAAACCACGAAAGATCGAAGCTGCGTTCTTCGACGTCGACAACACCATCTTGCGTGGGTCATCGAGTTTCTTGTTTGGCAAGGCAGCATTCAAAAAAGGCTTTTTTAATCGCAAAGATTTTTGGCGCATGGCCTGGCAGCAGAGCCTGTTTATTTCGCGTGGCGAAAAACTAAATTCCCTTGATGCAATTAAGGACAAGGCACTAAGCCTGATCGCCGGCCACAAAGCTACTGACCTAACCGACCTCACCGACGAGGTTTACGAAAACTACATCAGCCCAAAGCTTTGGCCAGAAACCGTGCGCATCGCGCAAGAGCACATCAAGGCCGGCCGCGAAGTTTGGCTGGTCACCGCAACCCCCAAGGAAATCGCCGATGTAATTGCACATCGACTTGGATTGACGGGCGGACTTGGCACCATCGTTGAAGTTGGCAAAGACGGAATTCTTACCGGAAAGTTGATTGGCAAGACCCTGCACGGCAAGGCAAAGCGCAAGGCGGTTCGTGCACTTGCCGAGGAGCGCAACATCAGCCTCAGCCGTTCCTACGCCTACTCAGACAGCGTGAACGATTTGCCTATGCTTACTGCCGTTGGAAACCCGCACTGCGTAAACCCCGATGTTGCCCTTCGCTATTACGCAAATGAAGCCGGCTGGCCAATTCTTGATTTCAAAAAGCGCGAACTGCGCGCCAATAAAAAGTAGCAACGCGCTCACCGGTATCGGTGTGATTTAAAACCCCTCCAAACGCAAAAACCCGCCTGGCACAAATGCCGGCGGGCTAAAGCTCGATAAGAAGATTTACTTCTTATTGCGACGCTGGTGACGAGTCTTACGAAGCAACTTGCGGTGCTTCTTCTTAGACATACGCTTGCGGCGCTTCTTAATTACTGAACCCATAGGGACCTCACAGTTTTTGGATGATTATCGACCAGGAGGCCGTAAGCAAAACGATTTCCCTATTCTAGCCCGAATCGGGCGTACGCTTCTACCGTGACCGAACAGCAGAAATACCGAGTGGTAAAACGCCTAGACGACCTTGAGATTCGCGAGTACGAGCCCTGCGTTTTGATGCAGGTGAGCGTGACCGGTGACTTTATGCGGGCCGGGAATATGGCCTTTGGGCCACTGGTGCGCTTCATCAGCGGCAACAACCAAACCGGTCAGAAAATTGCAATGACCGCACCTGTAATTCAGGAACCCACGGCTACTGATCAGCATCTGGTGAGCTTTGTGCTTCCGGCTGGCATGAACCCCGATGATGTTCCCGTGCCAACTGATTCTCGAGTTGAGATGGTGCCCACCCCGGCCCACTTTGCCGCAGCTAGACGTTTTGGTGGTGGTTGGAACGAACATCGATTTGAAACCGAAGGCGAACAATTGCTAAACGCCGTGAAGGCTGCCGGATTAGTACCAATTGGAGCAATATACTGGGCAAGATTTGATCCTCCATGGAAACCCGGTTTCCTGAAGCGGAACGAAGCAATCATAAAAATTGAAAGGCCTAAGGCTCTATGAACGCAACTCTAAAAAAGGTAATCGCCGAATTCCTCGGTACCTTCACTTACCTTCTCGCAATTGCCGGTGCAGCAGCATCTGAATCTCCATTCCGTGGCCTCACCGCTGCGTTGACCCTGGGTCTAATGATTCTTTCTTTGGGTGGCATCAGCGGTGGTCACTTTAACCCTGCTGTGTCTATTTACTTCTTTGCCAAGAAGACCATCTCGTTTGGCACACTGATTGCTTTCGTTGCAGCTCAGTTAGTTGGCGCGTTCTTCGGAACCGCTGCTGGTCTTGCTCTTTGGGAAAAGACTATCCAGCCTCTTTCAGCTGGCAACCAGGTAAACACCCCGATCTTCTTGGGTGAAGTAGTTGCAACTGCAGGTTTGATTTTCATCATCGGAACTTTGGTAAACAACAAGCAGTCAAACCTAGTTTGGATTGGTGTTGCTAGCTGGTTCTTCGTAGCGTCATCGTTCACAGTGACCAACGCGTTTGCAAACCCTGCGGTTTCTTTTGGTTGGATGTTCAACGGAATCTCAACCGGCAGCACCTCAAGCATCATCATCGCGCAGCTAGCCGGTCTTGTGGTTGCAATCCTGTTGCTAATCATCACCGGTGCATCAACCGCAAAGAAGGCGCCTGCCAAGCAGGAAGCTCCAAAGTTTGTGCCAGCTCCTATCGTGGCTGCTCCAGCAGCTGCTGCTTCAAGCCCAGTTGCAGCAAAGCCTGCGGCGGCAAAACCTGCGGCGGCCAAGAAGCCGGTAGCCAAGAAGGCACCAGCTAAGGCTGCTGCGCCAAAGGTTGCCGCTGCAAAGACTGTTGCAAAGAAGCCGGCAGCTAAGAAGCCAGCGGCAAAGGCTGAAGTAAAGAAGTAATTCACTATTCGTTAAGCAAAACGCGTCGGTTAGCCGGCGCGTTTTGCTTTAACCTTTCTCTATGACTACCAAAGCTTCAGTTCTTTTCGTCTGCATTCACAACGCCGGCCGTTCACAGATGGCCGCCGGTTACCTAAAGCACCTGGCCGGTGACCGAATCGAGGTTAGATCGGCTGGAACCGAGCCGGGTGACAAAGTCAATCCGGCAGCGGTTGAGGCAATGGCCGAAGAAGGCATCGACATCAGCGTCAATTTTCCAAAGAAGCTGACTGACGAGGCTGTAAAAGAATCTGACTATGTAATCACCATGGGTTGCGGTGACACCTGCCCGTTCTTCCCAGGTAAGACCTACTTGGACTGGCCACTTGATGACCCGGCCGGTCAGGGTGTTGATGCGGTTCGCCCAATTCGTGACGCGGTTCGCGCCAAGGTAGAGGCGCTCATCGCTGAAATTGACGCTAAATAGCGGGATTATTTAAGACGCACCTCCGGTTATTTCTAGAAAGAAAGTGTCAAACTTTCTAGAAACTACCGAAGGGCACCATGCCAAACTCGCAGAAACCAGCACCCCAGCCCAAGCAGGCCCGCGCCCACGAGACCGTTGATGCGGTGCTCTCCGCCGCCAGCGATGCCATGAGGATCGGCGGTGAAGCGGCAGTTAGAGTCCAAGAGATTTCCGCCCAGACCAAGGTTTCCATCGGTTCCATTTATCACCACTTCGGCGACCGCGACGGTTTGATTCGCGCCGCCTACGTGCACACCTTTCGCACTGCAATCCAAAGTGACATCGATAGGGTCAAACGCTTCATGTCACGAATGACCAGTGCCAAAGAGATGGCCGAGCACTATGACGAGATGCTCGCGTTCTTGAATCATCACTTTGAACAGTTTCCGGCCCGTGCTCGCGCAAACACAATTGGCAGCACAACCGGTCGCCCACTACTTCGCGACGCAATCATCGCGGTGCAATCTGAATTAATCACCAGTCTCACCGAGGTCATGACTCTGCTCAAAGAGCGTGGCATCTTGAAGAAGCATCTTGAGCCACGTGCAGCAGCGGTGATGACTCTGGGAATGTTGCATGGTCGCGTAATTGCAGAGTTTGATTCCACCCCGGTGCAAGACGAACAATGGAACGCCGCCATGCTAACTGCATTCAGCGGGTTATTTGTTGGAACAGAAGAACTTCCAGTCTGGAATCGATTGGCAAACCAAAACTAATTACTTTCCGGCAGCCAATTCTTTAGCACGCGCGAGAGCGGCATCGGTGGCTTCAATAAACATCTTTTGCAAATCAGTTTCCGTCATGCGTGCGATTGCGCGTTCTGTGGTCCCGTTTGGTGAAGTCACCTGCTTACGCAATGCCTCAGGTGTTTTCTTTGAAGAAACCAGCAGTTCGGCTGCGCCAAGGAAAGTTTCATTCACTAGCAGCGCAGCTTCTTCATCGCTGAAGCCCTGATGCTTTGCGGCGCTGGTTAACTGTTCAATCAAATAAAAAACATAAGCCGGTCCAGAACCAGAAATTGTGCTGAGGGCATCAATTTTTGATTCATCGAGCACCAGCGTTTTACCAACGGTTTCAAAAAGTTGCACCGCTGTTTCAACTGCCCAATCGGTAGCGCGTGATCCGGCAGAAATTCCGGTTAGGCCGCGGCCAACTATTGATGGCGTGTTTGGCATTGCGCGCACCACACCTACATCTTCAGGTAAAACTTTTTCCATGGCTGAGGTGGTAACTCCGGCGGCAACAGAAATAACCAGGGCATTGTCATCAAGCGAATCGGCAATGTCGGCCAATACCTCTGTTACGTAAGCGGGCTTCACGCAGATCAAAACCACGTTCGCTCCGGCCACCGCCATCTGGTTTGCGTCGTCACCGTTTTCCATCGCGAAGGACAGCACGCCAACTTCATCGGTTAGCCGCTCGGCACTATCGGTGGATTTAGTGCTCACCGATACGTTGTCCGGGTTGAAACCTGACTTCAACAGGCCGCTCAAAATGGCGCCACCCATTGATCCGGTGCCGATGATTGCAATGCGCTTGATGTTCACTGGTTCAGTTTATGGTCCAAGACTCCATAACCATTGAGGCAATCAGCCAAGGCCAAATCTTGTCTGACCGACTTGGTAGTTTTGTCCTATGGCTGTTGCAAAATCCTCGTTTACCTGCACCGACTGCGGTTGGACCACCCCCAAGTGGGTGGGTCGCTGCGGCGAGTGCCAAGCCTGGGACACCATGCAAGAGGGCAAGGCCGGTGGCGGCCGCGGATTAGGCACCGTGCGCCAAATCAAGCCCGTTGCCATTGTGGGCTCATCTGCTGCAAAGCCAATCACCCATGTTTCGACTGAGCGAGTAGTTGCTTGGTCTACCCAGGTCGGCGAATTTGACCGGGTGCTTGGCGGCGGGTTGGTACCGGGCGCGGTTGTGCTGCTGTCTGGCGAACCCGGCGTTGGCAAGAGCACCCTGCTGCTTGAGGTAGCCGCCAACACCGCCAAGTCGGGCAAGACCGTTTTATATGTCTCTGGTGAGGAATCCGTTGGCCAGATTCGCCTGCGTGCCGAGCGCACTGGCGCCATGAGCGACAACCTATTTATTGCCTCAGAGACAGACCTGTCCACCGTGCTGGGGCAGATTGATGCCGTCTCACCAGAATTGCTCGTGGTTGACTCGGTGCAAACCATTGCCGCCGCAGAAATTGATGGCGCCGCCGGAATGCCATCGCAGATTCGCGAGGTTGCGGCAAATTTGATTCGCATTGCCAAAGAACGCGCCCTGCCAGTTATTTTGGTTGGCCACGTCACCAAAGATGGAAACATCGCAGGTCCTCGCGCGCTTGAGCACCTAGTTGATGTGGTGTGCCACTTCGAAGGCGATCGTCAAACCTCACTTCGCTTCGTGCGCAGCATGAAAAATCGTTTTGGGCCTACCGATGAAGTCGGCTGCTTTGAGATGACCGGCGAAGGCATTAACGAAGTGCCAGACCCATCAGGAATGTTTCTTTCTCGAGGCGATGCTCCGGTTAGCGGCACTTGTGTGACCGTAACCGTTGAAGGCAAGCGTCCGCTGATTGCTGAAGTTCAGGCTCTGGTGGTTAAGTCATCTACTCCGCAACCGCGCCGAGTTACCAACGGCGTTGATTCGGCCCGGGTTGCAATGTTGCTTGCGGTGCTTGAGCGTCGTGCCGGATTGCGCTTGAGCGACATGGACGTTTACGTGTCCACAGTGGGTGGCGTAAAACTTACCGAACCCGCATCTGATCTTGCTATCGCTTTAGCAATTGCATCGGCGGTTCAAGACAAACCAATTGCCCACAACCTGGTTGCCTTTGGTGAAATTTCTTTGGCCGGTGAAATCCGAAAAGTTTCCAATGGCAAGGTGCGTGCCAGCGAGGCAAACCGTTTGGGATTTGTGCGCAGTGTTGATTCCGCCGTTGGTGATTTGAAGGCCGCGCTTGCCTTAGGCCTTAACTGGTAGTCAACTGGTAAAACTACGAACCAGGGTTGACGATAACTTTCATTGAACCTGGCTGCTTGCCCGCGTTCAATGCCGACTCAACATCGTCTAAACCAAATTTGTGAGTGACCAAGACATCTAGGTTCACTTTTCCTGATGCAACCAGCTCGATTCCAGTTGGCCAGGTATTTGCGTATCTGAAAACTCCGGTCACCCAGATCTCGTTATTTTGGATGTGCGAAACCGGAAGATTCATGTCCTCGGTACCAAGACCAACCAGCAGCACGTGACCGGCTGGTCCAACCGCCTTGATTCCGGAATACACGGCTTGGGCAACCCCAGAGGCATCAACGAAAGCATTTACCGCAAGACCCTCAACGTTTTCAGTCCTTGGGTCCATGGCCCTTGTTGCGCCGTGTTTTAGGGCAAAGTCGCGACGATCCTCGGCGATGTCGGTGATTATTACCTCACTGGCACCAAACGCGCTGGCTACCTGCGCCATGATCACACCGATTGGGCCGGCACCTGCAATCAGAACTCGGCTACCAGTTGTGATCTCTGCTCTGCGCGCTGCCCAAATACACACCGATAGCGGTTCAACGAGCGCGGCGGCTTCGAAAGAAACATGGTCTGGAATTTCAAAAGCGAAATCTGACTGAATCTTCACAAACTCGGCAAAGGCGCCGTCAATCGGCGGAGTGGCATAGAACTCGATGTTTGGGCAAAGGTTGTATCGACCGGCGTTGCACTGCTCACAATCTCGGCAGGGGCGCTGTGGCTCTACCGCCACACGTTGGCCAACTCGGCTTGCATCAACCGCAGAGCCAACAGCGGTGATGGTTCCCGAAAGTTCGTGGCCCAGAATTAGTGGCTGCTCAACAATGTAAGGACCAATCTTTCCGTGCTGGTAATAGTGAACGTCGCTGCCGCAGACTCCTACGGCTGCAACCTTTACTAAGACCTCATCAGCGGCTAGTTCTGGAATCGAAATTTCCTTGACTGCCACTTCACCTTGCTTGAGCAGGTAAGACGCCCTCATTGTGTTACTCATTCAAGTTCTCTCTGCTTTATTTCTACTTGACTAATGCTTCAACTGTTTTGTGCGCACCGACTTCAAACAGCGAGTTCAGCGCTGCCAAGTAAGGCTTGGTGAATTTTTCGTTATCAACGAGGTTGCCAAACAGCTGTCTATTTTCAATAAAAGCCAATGGGTGTTCGCGTTGAGTCTTTGCGATGGCAATCAACTCATCCTTAAGAGGATCAACTACGTTTATTGGCTCACCCTGTTCGTCGATTGCTTCTGCATAGCGAGCCCAGCTCGCCACAATTGCAGCCGATAGGGTGACGTCTCCCCCTTGAGCTAAGCGCTCATGGATGACCGGAACCAACCACTTAGGAATACGGTCGGAAGACTCCGCGCATAGGCGGGCCAAAGTGTCTTTTACTTCTGGGTTAGAGAAGCGCTCAATGAGCATGTGGCGATACCCGTTTAGGTCCACTCCCGGCACCGGCAACAGGGTTGGCGTTGCCTCGTGCTCCATGTAGTTCAACAAGAACTTCGCAATCGCCGGATCTGTAGTTGCCTCGTGGGCGTATCGGTATCCACTTAGGTAACCGAAATAGGTTAGGCCTTGATGGCTTGCGTTCAACAGACGCAGCTTCATCAACTCGTAGGGCATAACGTCTTTAACCATCTGCACGTCTGCCTCTTCGAGGGGCGGACGACCAAGACTGAATTCGTCATCGATTACCCACTGAAAGAAAGGTTCCGCAACAACCGGCCACTTGTCTTCAAGACCAGTCAGGGTTGGTACCTCGGCGATGTCTTCTGCAGATGTCACCGGGGTGATTCGGTCAACCATTGAGTTGGGGAAATGCACATTGGTCTCAACCCAAGCACCTAGTTCGGCATCCTTGAGCTTGGCAAAAGCCGTAAACATTTTCTTGGCCACCTCACCGTTGGCCTGGATGTTGTCACAGGATTGAACGGTAAACGGAGCAATGCCGCGTTCTCTGCGAAGTCGAAGTCCCTCAATGATGTAACCAAATGCGGTTGACGGCACAGCGTTAGCCTGCAGGTCGGCAGCAACGGCCGGGGTCTCCGCCATAAACTCGCCGGTTACCCGATCAAAGTTGTAGCCACCCTCGGTGATGGTTAGCGAGACAATCTTGGTATCTGGGCTAGCCAGCTTTTCAAGCAGTACCTGCGGGTCATCGGGAGCAAAAATGTAATCAACAATGCTTCCAATCACCGATGTTTCGCGGCGACCATCGGGGTGCTTTAGAACCAAGGTGTAAAGACAATCCTGTTCGGCAAACACGTCGCGCATTTTGCGATCGTGCTCCAGCAAGCCCACTCCGCAGATTGCCCACTCTTTCGCGAGGCCCGCGTTTAGCAAGCGGTCGATGGTCATGGCCATATGTGCGCGGTGAAAACCCCCCACACCAAAGTGCACAATTCCGGTCTTCAATTGGGTGCGGTCGTAATTAGGTGTCGCCACACCTGGGGCAACATCCTTAAGAGTCGCCATAGAAAGCTGTGCCATTGTTACTTCACTGCACCCATCGCTAGACCACGAACCAATTGCTTCTGAGCAACCCAACCGGCAATCAAAACCGGAAGAGCGGCAACCATGGCTGCAGCTGAGAGCACACCTAGGAACAAGCCTCGACCGTCAACAAAAGATGCAAGGAACGGAGGTGCTGTTTTGGCGTCTGACGTGGTCAGCAGAGTAGCCAAGAAGTACTCGTTCCAAGAGAAGATGAAACAAATTAGCGCCACCGCTGCAATACCGGGCAGGACGATTGGCAAAACAATTCGAATCAGCTCGGTGCGGAAGTTGGCTCCATCAATCTGAGCCGCCTCAACGATGTCAATTGGTACCTCGTTGAAGAATGAGCGCATCATCCAAACTGCAATTGGCAAGTTCATGGCTGCGTAAACCAGTGACAAAGCGTTGATGTTGTCTAGCATTCCCAAACTCTTGAAGATCATGTACAGCGGCAGAAGTGAAGCTGCGGCGGGCATGAACCTTGTTGAGATGAAGAAGAACAGCGCATCCTGCACACTCTTGATTGGACGAATTGAAAGCGCGTAGGCCGCAGGAATGGCCAGCAAAAGCACGATTACGGTAGACACCACGCTTGAGGTAACCGAGTTGGTTAGGTAGTCAATCATGCCGCGGTCCATAAGCCGTTGGAAACCACCAAGATCCGGTTCAAAGAAAATGGTTGGCGGAATCGCTGATGCATCCTGCTCACTCTTGAATGCGTTGATGAACATCCAGAAAACCGGGAAGAAGAACAGCAGCACAATTACCCAGGTTCCCGCTGTAATTAAATTGCCTTTTAGATTACGCATTAGCGGTTACCTCCATCCATAAACACCTTGAACAAATT
>JACCEC010861557.1_pt1 | contig 15370 bp, 13 predicted proteins | sample 7450121 | NCBI WGS metagenome assembly JACCEC01 (sample SAMN15323455, study PRJNA562643) | freshwater metagenome | isolation source: river surface water | place: USA:Blue River Watershed | collected 2017-08-18 | reverse complement strand
GTAGAGAAGCTAGATCCAATGAAATCTGGACTGGCAAAGAAGGATTAGACGGTATAACTCAATTACCAACTTCAAGGAAAAACTAATATGGAAGAACCAGAATCATTCATCGTCCAGAATGTCACTATGAACTATCATTGGATTAGTGATATTAGACTTCAATTTGATCCATTAGCAGTTATTGATTTAACATGGGAAGATCCAAAAGTAATCAAAGCCTCTAAGGACTTAAGAAACGCACTTCGACAAGGATACTTAAGACAGATCTCGCAAGAAGAGTGGGACAAGAAGCAAGAAAAGCAACTTGCGAAAGAAAAGCGAGAATTAACTAAGAGCAACCCAAACGCTAGAATGCAAACTATCGAGTCAGAAGATGGTAAGACATTAGAAGCTGAAGTGATTGATGCAGAAAGACCCTACAAGCGTGATTCTGAACTTTCCAACGCTGGATATGCAAATGATCCACTGTCTTATGCAGTTGCTCTTGAAGTTGCACAAACTCAAGCTGAACTTAATGGTGATGAACTAAGTGTTGAAGAGTTTGCAGAAAGAGTAAAGAGAGACGCTGGTCTTGTTGGAAGACTTGTTAATGCTCAGACTAATTCAGTTGTATCTGGCTCTACTCGAAAGGGTCAAGCCTACGTTGCTCAAGCTCCGGGCAGTGGTCAATCTGAATCAACCATTGGTAGTGTAAAAATGTCTAACTTTGGCAGAGATGGATATTTAGCTGGAAGTGAAGCCAGTGTATACGAAAGACCATCTGACGACTTCGGCTTTGATGATTCTCCAGCAATCGCAGAAGAAATTGATCTTGAACTTGATGGAGATGTAGGATCTGAAAAGGGCTCGGTGAGAAGGGTCTAGAAAATTTAACCAAGACTAAAATGATTAGAGACAGTCTATATGGCTGTCTTTAATTTTATGGAGCAGATATATGCCAGGTGATTTCACTAGCCAATCTTTCACGCAAAGCGAACTTGTATTCTATAACAGATCTGCTGGTACAGCAGGCATCTATCTCGAATGGGAAAGAATAACTCCTTCCGGTGTGAGCGTTTATAATATTTACAGAAGTGAGCAATTCGATGGAACATACGATCTTATTGATAGCGTAACATTTCCAAAAAATGAATATGTTGACCAATCTGGAAAGCCTTCATATTATTACAAAATCGAAGAAATTGGAGGTACTGGATTAACAGTTTCATATGCTACAAGTCAACCAATATCTGGCGATGAACTTCTTACCAAGTCAAGTTTAAGATTTGAGCTTGAGCATCTTCTTAATATTCCAATTTATGATGAAGAAGTTATATTCAATGCAAATAGAACATCAGCTTCAGTAGCTTTTCCTCATTGGAATTATGCGCCTAGACCTCAAGTAAGAATAACTGGCGCATCGAATGAAGGTGATAGCGATGCAATGAAATTTCTCTCTGAAAATAATGCTATCTACACAACACTTTCTGGTTCTGGAGCAGGAACTACAAGCTACCCAGATGGTCTTAAATACAAGTGTGACTACATGGGTAATATTTATTTTTTAAAGAATGACAATACTCCATGCTCCATTCAAAGCTATGATACTGTAATGGCTTCTTATAATATCAAAATGTTTACAAGTCAGCATATGAATAGTGCATTAAACATGGCTCTTCAAGCTGTTAACTCACAACCAGGTGCAAGTAAATATCAGTCAGTTGCTTCAGCTCCTTATTATTATGAGCCAGCACTTGTTATTGGAGCAACTTATTATCTTCTTAGATCATTACTTGTATCTTTAACAGGAAGACAAAGAAGATTGTTATTAGAAGATCCTGAAAATAAAATTGTTGATGATTTAAGACAATCTACTCAAATGTACAAAGAAGATTTTGAGAAGCTTCTTGAAAAGCTCCCTCTTGCAAGATTACCAAGAATCAGCTCTATTGTTGTTCCAGAGTTCAATCTTCCTGGTGGTAGATCAAGATTCTTCAGATATATTTGGAACCTTGGCACAGGTCAATAATGAATTATATTTGTGTTCAGTTTTCTGATTTTGAACAAACCCAATCAATTTTGAATATGGTAGAAGATTTAAAGAATACAGAAATAGTAATCTTTAATGAAAACAAAGTCAGAGGACTGAAGCACAATTTGAAACTTCACTTCTTATCATTTAAAAATTTCTCTGCATTTGTAAATTTATTAAAAACAAATGACAGAGTTATTTTTTTAGATAGCATTCATTATATTTTTCCAGACTCGATTCAAAATATAATAAAAAAACATCGAAAAAATTCACTTTCATTGTTTTGCCATACTCTTGGAAATAATGAAATGTATTTATCACAAGTTATGAATTTTATTCCAGATATTGTTACTAAAAGCTGGAGAGAAGATTATATTGACGTAGCTGATTTAAATAAAACTTCACTTGTTTATGAAATGATTGAAAATGTTTTATTTCAAAAAGATTGTAAAGAATATAATTTTCTAAACTTTAATAAATACAAAGTTTTCAATATTAACTACAAAGTACAGGCTATATGTTTAGATCCAATAGTTCTTAAAAAAACATTTGCAAAAAGACCATATAGCTTGTCAGAAATTATTTACAAAACCATATTAAAAACAAAAAATAAATATATAGTTTCTGGAAGTTGGGTTATAGAAAAGCATCCACAAATTGATGAAATGTATAACTCTAGATATTGTGGATAGATTTAAAATTGTTATCACTTCTCATATTAAATCATATCAAAAAGTCACACCATTATTAATCAACAGCTTAACAAGAAATGGCTTCAAAGAAGAAAACATATTACTTGTTGTTGGCGGTAATGAAGCTAAACATACATCATCATTTTTAAACTGCGAAACTATTTTTGTAGACCATAACTCATTTGATCACACAGGATTAATTGAAGTTATTGAAGGCAAACATGAATCAGAGTATTGGTTTGCCTCTCATGATACTTGCATTGCTGGACCAAAATTTATAGATTTTTTAAACTCATATAAACCAAAAAAAGATTATGTTTCTATGACTGATATGGGATGGTTGAATATGGGATTGTTCAAAAACTCATATTTGCAAAGAAATAGAGATTACATTCTTTCTCTAAAAAACTGTTCAAAAATAAGGGCAATTTTAAGTGAGCGGGTTTTTACGAGACTTGAAGATTTTGATCACTTTGTCCCTGACTATAACTGCATAAGAACGCTAGAAAATGAAAACATTTATAAAGATGATAAGAAAAGAAATGTTTTATATTTCAAAGGAATGGATTTTTACAAATATCAAAGTTATGAAGCTTTAAATATTATGAAGCCAAACTTTTATGAAATCGATTCGGAGTTGATTTAATGTACCTTGAAAACCTGACACCAATAGAAACTTTTATTAGCCATGGTGTTTTAGGTTCAAAAGGAAGTATGGGCTATCAAATAATTCCTTCAGTAAATGGCCAAAATTACAATCATATTATTAGTGCTCACGCTAGTTCAATTGTCAAATATGATTTAGATTGTAAGTACAGTTCTTTCCATAGCTATATTGCATTGAATGACTCTTCTTCTGATGATGCAGTAGTTGATTTTCAAGTTGTTTGTGATGGAGAAGTTAAATACATAAGTTCAAAAGTAAAGAAATTTGACAAGCTTAGGTCTGTTAATGTTGACGTTACTGGTGTAAAAATTTTAGAGCTTAGATGTTTTAACCACGGAGGAGCTGTTTCTCATTCTTTATGGATAGATGCAAACATTTCTCAAGAAAAAATCAATCATCACATTGGTCCTTTCAATAATACATATATTGATTTAGATTTTGAAAAAAAGAAATCAAAATATGCCTCTATAGTATTTGCCTCTGAAAATATGGCAAAGTACTTGTATGCATTCTTAAAAACATTTCAAAAAAACTCAAACTTATTAGATTGTATTAATTACATTGTAATACCAGAAGAGTCTTTTGTAATAAGAAAAATTGCTAAGCTTTTCAATGCAATAGTAATAAGATCTCATAAGACAAGAAATTATCCTGTTTCATCTCCCGTAGATTATAAAGACTCTACATACACAATATCAAAATTTATTGATGCAGAATACTTTTTAATTTCTGATATTGATATTTTAGTTAATAGAGATTTGAATGATTGTTTTATCAAAGAAAAGATTGGAATTTGCAGAGACGCTAACACTGACGAAAATACATACGGAGAGCTGATAAGTTCAGATTGGAGCGCATATAGAGGCTCAGAAGATTGTTTGACATCTTTAAAAATTAATGAATATGAACAAAACCATAAAGACATCTTGAACTGTGGCTTTATTACTGGGTCAAAAAAACAACTTATGATTTTTGAAGATGAACTAAAAAGGCTTCTTCCAGAAAGTCAATTTTATCTGTGTTTCAATAATGGTGCAGGTGTTAGAGAGCAAGCACTTATTAATTTAGCTTTACTTAGAACCAAAAACTATCAAATATTAGATTATTCATTTAATCATCAACTATTGTATTTTTCTTTAGAAGATAATACTTGTTTGCATCTTAATGCTCCAGAATCTAAAAGAAAATATGGATATTTAATCAATGAACAATGCGATGATGTATACAAAGAGCTAAGTAAAAATCTTTTTGAAGAATATCTAAGCATTAATAAATTTGAAAATATTCTGTGTATAGGCAACTTAAATTTTGAAAATACTGTTGGTAATGAAGACTGGATAAAATTAAAAGATTTGAGTAATAAAGCTAATTCTTATGACTGCGTGATTTATGACCACTTTGATAACTTAGCAAATACAAAACTCAAACTATTTCTGATCAATAAAATTCTTAAAGAAGGGAAAGTTGTTATATTGACATCTAAAGAAAACTTAAGAATATTCAACTCTTTACAAATTGAATACGATCTTTTAGGTACAGATTTCGGCAGAGAAATCTTAGTAATAGAAAAATGAAAGAAACAGCTATACAAAAATATTTGAGATCAGGAAAAACACTTACTGATTTAAAACAAGAATACCACATTGAATGCATCACAAATGAAGAGTTAGGTGTAGTAGTCTTTAACTACACCCATCTTACACCAATGAATACTGAAATTGGATTAGAAGCAAGAGCATTGTTTCTTGAACTTGATTCGTGGAATGTAGTTGGAAAATCATTTGGAGGATTTAAAAACATTGATGATGCACAAGCTAAAGATGTTTTGGATTTCTTCGATTGGGATTCAGCTAAAGCATACCAAAAATATGATGGATGTTTAGTTGTTTTGTACTTTTACAAAAATGAATGGAGACTTGGAACAAGATTTTCAACAGATGGAAAATGCAATGTATATTCGCCAAATTCAGGAGAAGGAAATATTCATTGGATAGATGTTTTCAAAAACACATTAGTTGAATATGGTCTTAACTGGAATGAGTTTACTGCTAAGTTAAATATATCAAAATACTATACATTTGAACTATGCACACCTTGGAATAGAAACACTGTCATTTATGAAAAATCTTTAATAAAACTCATTGCTATAGTTAACTCTAACACATTGCTTGAAGAACTACCTAAATCATCAAATTTAGAGGTTTTTGAGGCTGAATTCAATACAGTAGAAAATTTAGAAGAGGTTAAAAAGTTAAACGAAATCAATAATAACCCTTTAGAAAATGAAGGGTACGTGATAGTTGATAAAAACTTCAGAAGACTTAAAGTAAGAAATCCTAAATATGATCAATTAAGTTTTGTTTCATATAGTGAAGATGATTTCAACAACTTAAAAAATTATTCAGTTTCTATAATGGTTGGATCGAGTTTAATAGAGTATTGGTGTGTTCAATGTACAGGAAGTGAATCAAATCCTGGAACTCCATATAATGCCTGCTTGACAGGGAGTTCTCCAGGTAACCCACCAATCATGACTGGCTATATTGGATGTTCTATCACAGGACCTTTTGTAGATGCAGTAGATTGTAGTAATAACTGTGTTGGATCAACAGGTGGTGGTGGAGGTGGTCTAAGTATTCAATCCACTAAAACCTGTTCTACAGCATGGAATCCTAAACCTCAAAGTATTACTAAAAATGAAAAGATTACAAATCTTCTTAAAGATTTTGTTTCTTTCATAAGTTGGTTTAATAAAACTTATTTAGAATACAAATCTTCAGGAGATGTATTACAAAAAGAATTACTAGTTTCTATCTGGTCATATGCTTTTGATGAATTGTCAAATGGAAAGAGTATTAGTGAAATTATTAATTCTTCTTCTGAAGCAGAGCAAGTCCAAGCTCTTGAATTGTATCAGTTAATTCTGAAAGACAATTAAAGGAGAATTACAATACAATTGCTTATAATTTATATAATTCGACCAAATTACTTAATTAATTCTTTAATTAATATAATTATGTAATTCCCTTATTATCGGGTGTAGAAAAACAGAAAATAAATGGGGTTTGACATGGAAAACAACGTGGAGACAGTATTAAGACATATGCAAAAGAGATTAAGCAACTACAGTCCTGCTATGGCAAAAAGGATTGCACAGATTCAAGACGAGATGGCGAACATCAATGACATGACATTCCGTGAGCCAGAAATGTACGGCAGCCCATTGGTAGAAAAATTTGCTAGACCAATGGCAAATGAAGTATCATCTGCAGACGAGGGACACGCAGAGCACTCTTTTAAGCTAGATATTAAAGCACCTACAGATCAATCTATTCCTAAAGGTGATTTGATGAAAGTTATCAGTGATGCAGTGTCTCAACTTGGTGATTTTGAAGTTGTTGGCTTTTCCTATCAGAAATCGCAGAAGGAGGGAGCCAAAAAGAGGTAAGCATGTCTGAAGAAGAAATCAAATCCCTTAGGTTCTCTTTTACAAACCCATATCGTGAAGATTTGCCCAAGCATAGAGTCAATCAGTTTGGGCATACAATCCTTAGCGAAAACGATGATTTTAAGCCTGCTGATATGAACATTGAAGTTGATGAGAATGGAGAGATATCGGCAAACCCTAAGATGAGCATAATAGATTCTGAACAGTTCTCTCGTCTTGTTGACCACCATTTAAATCGTAATGAAACTACGTCAGAAAATTTAGAAGTTGAGAATATTCAACCTGTCGAATCAGGACTTCTTTCAAAGCTTATAGCTGAGCTTGATGATTTAAAAGAAGACAAAACAAAACCTTTTATTCCTGGACCTGATGGGTGGCTGAATGTTGATCAGAATACAAAAGTTGGCTGGTCTTACAAATCTTGTTTAAACAAAGAATGTATGTACAATCTTGCCAAAGACTCTAAGTTTTGTTCAAAATGTGGCACTTATCAAATGCCAAAGTTTTGTACAGAATGTGGATATAACTTTCCAGGAATGGAAAAGTTTTGCCCAGACTGCGGTACTAAAAGATAGGTGTTCAACCTACGAAATAAGTATATTTCAATATGGAAAGATCATGGTATGGAATCGCTAGAGAATGTATTTCCCTTAGAAAGCATGTTTTAAGGGTTGATCCCTGCGTCTTTATTGATGAAGAAACAACATTCTCTGATAGAAACGTACTAGACTCAACCATCAAATCAATTTTAACAGCAGCAATAATCAAAGGTCTCGATGTTGTTGGCATACTTTCAAAAAACTCGCCTCAAGTTGGTTGGTATGCTTGGCAGATGGCAAAACAACAACAATTGGACATTGCAGTATTACCTGGTCAAACTTACATTTGTTCATCAAAAGAAGAACTTTACATTTACAAACTGCAAAAACCAATGAAGCCAGGATTAGACATGGCTAAAGCATGTGAAACAGCTCACAAACTTGGTGGTTTTGTTATAGCCACAAATATTACAAAACAAAAAGCTATTGATATTGATAAATTGCAAGGAAGTGTATTCGCTCCTGATGCAGTAGAAATATACAATGAAAAAGTTGGAGGCTTTCAAGACTTCAACGTTGACTATCCTAAGTTTATTTCATCAGCGTCTACATCTGGAAATGACTTAGAATCATCAAATGCCTTCACATTACTACCTAGAAGAGAAGCCGAAAAAATGGGTCTTTTAGCTCCTAACGAAGGTGTTGATTTTGAACCTAAATATTTAAAGCCAAAATCACAAGGAGTTCCAAATGCCTAGAGCTTATTGCAAAACAACAGACGTGAAGCAGTATTTACCACCAAACGTAGTTGCAGAAGGTGATAACCCTGTACCTAACTTTAGAAATCCTGCTCCAGAAACTGCTACAAATATCAACCTAGATTTTTTTATTGAGCAAGCTTCATCAGAAATAGACGCAAATCTTTCTATAGCCTATGATGTTCCGCTTAAGAAAGTTAATTTAGGTGGCGATGTAGCTTACCCACACCCAATACCAGTCATTTGTGCCATTTTAGCTGCGCAGATGTTTTACGCTCAAGCTCTTCAAGGTGCAGATAGACAATCATCAGAAGCTCAAAAAGATCGTTTCGAATGGGCAATGAATGAACTAGTAAGAATACAAAACGGTGAAATAAGATTGTTTGGGCAAAGAAATACTAGAGGAGATAGGTTCGTAAGATCGACCCTACGTGGAATTCCTCAAAACCCAAGAAAAGACGGTGTATCAAAAGGTAAAAATCAATAGGTCATTAAATGGTTGAAAGAATCTATGACACTCTTAAAGGCATTTTATATAATGACATGCCTAAAAATGCTAAAGATCAAGTTGTAGTCTATGATAGACCAATCTTGGGCTGGTACTTTGGCGATAGAGATGTCAAACCATCAAATCTTTCAATCATCTTTTATGGAACGTCAGTGCCAGTCAAGGATGTTTCTTTAGGCTTACAAGAATACGAACATAAGATAACAATTGGTATCGATGCTGGTGCGGATAATGTTGAATTATCTGAAAGATTAGTGCAAGAGGCAAGTCGTTTAGTATTAAGTGTATTGAGAAGACACCGAAGAATGTGGGTTTTAGAACCTTGTCCTATTTGTAATAAATATGCATTGTCTCCTCAACACTATACTATCGATCATAATACAATCTTCAGTTCATATTCTAATGCAGCTCAAACAAATTTTGATAACTTATGGGCACAGACACATGATGCTTCTGTAGTTTCTCCAGGCCTTCCAGCTTCGGGACTTGCTACAGAAGCTTTTTACAGAGTATATGAGGCAGTGGGTGCAGGCACAAGTGTCACTTATTTACCTGAATCTGCTAAAGCAAATATCTTGGCGATGAGAAAAGATTTTGTTGATCCGATAAGGCTTATATATGATGTGACTTGCACTGATTTGAAACCTTCTGATGATGGCAGAGGGCAAGCTTTACTTAAAAACGGTCAAATATCATTGACTGCAAAAGAATTGGTAAAACAAACTATATATGGTCCTGATAATGTTCCAACCACGGCTTTCTAGTTATGAGCAGTACAACAAGAAAAGGCTTAGAAGTATTAACAAATACAATAGGTAAAGCAAAAAATTATGTACGAAACGCCTTCGGCAATTCTGTCGATAGGAGAGGTTTTAATCTGGAAGCTGAAACTGTTCTTACTAGGATTAAAACATCAAACAATTTTCATGACTATGATCTTGCTGGTAAATCTACTGATGGATTTTCTGAACCAGATTATTTAACTTTTGATTTAAATGATCCGATTGGATTTGGTATTCAGGGCGGAGAAGTTTTCATCAAATCAAATTTGTCAACTCCTTTTCCAATATATAGCTCTGGAGTTTGGAATCCCTCTTACGATGGTCCACCAAGTTTAGAGGGTTGGGGTATCTGGCTTTATAATGGCTGGGGAAATTATATTCCACCCACCCTTTACACAAATCCAAGAACTACAAATACAACAATTTATGCACCTTATGGTGGTGAAAATACAGTAGGTACTGCCTTTACTGCACAGGTCAATACTGCAAGAGCATCATTAACAACATCTTCAAGATATACAGGTTCATATACTCTTCCAGTCACATCTGGAAATTATGAAACAGTTCCAAAATTTGAAAATGCTAGATGGATATCTTTAAGAAACACATATGGGGCAACTCTTACTAAAGATGGAGGATTGACAGAAGTTGGCAATCCTAGCAGTTTAAGTAAACAAATAAAGCTTAAGTTACACCAGAATGTATTGACTGGTTTTCAGCTTTTAGATCCAAAGAAAAATGAACCTAGAGATATAAAACTTTATTACCACAATAATCTTGTTCAAAATTACACTTCATCTTGGCAAGCAATAACTCAACCTACAGCTTATTCGCAACTGACTGCTCTAGATTTTAAAATTTATCCTTACAATGCATTTAATGATGACACGCTGAATTTTGACATGAGTGTCGATTTTGAAGATTATTGGATTTTAGAAATAAATTTACCAGCATCAAGTTCTTTTTCATGGACAAGTAATTACTGGTGGCACATAGCAATATATTGGAATTCACAAGATGATTTGACAGTCAATTCATATACAAATTACAATTCTAGTTTAATATCTTACGATATGGATGATATTGCTATAGATGCAGATGATGGATCAGTTGATGTGGCAAATTCAAACTTAATATTGTGGAATAAGAAAAGCTTTTTCAAGCAAACAATTCCAAATTATTTAAACTATGAGTTGACTGGAGTTTATGACAACAACGTTTATTTGTATTCTCAAAATAAAACTTTGTTTGATTTTAAAGATGGTGAATATTCTGATCCTCAAGCACCAATAAGATATTTGTTGGAAAATTTAGTACCTGCTTCAGATTTTGGAGACGAAGGTTCTTTAGTTGGATACGCAGAGGTAAAAAGTAATCAACTTCTGCCAATATTAGTCTGCACTGAAAATAGTGGAGCAAATTTTGAAACACCTAAAGCAACTTACAAAATATTAGCAGGAACTGCTTTTGATCGTGAAACACTTGATTCATATGAGAATTTTAACAACTGGCCTATAGTTCCAGAGACTTACGATTGTTTGTTTAAATGCCTTTTGAGCAAACCATCAGAAGAAGTGTATGGATTAGTGCAATCTGAAAATCTTATTGGTTTATCAAAAAGAATTTTAGAAGCTGATGGAATTAATTTTAATTTCCTGAATGTTTTGAACACATCAAGCATTGTGTATCTTGAAAAAGTAGCTGTAAATTTTGCAAAGTTTGGCATTCAAGACCAAGATGTATTGGAAACACTTTTACCACAGTTTTATAAAACAGTTTTATTCACAAGAAATAGCACATATACAGATCTGTTTAATAATTTAGCAAGACAGATTGTTCCTGAATCTGCTAGGCTTGTTGTTAGTAGAATTGATGAGTTGCTTACTATAGGTTCATCTGATCCTGGAAACCTTCAAACTTTAATTCATTACTTGCTCAAAAAACCATCTTCAACATTACTTAAAAATCCTGATTATGAACCAAGAGGTTTACAATTTTCTTTTGATGGTAATGAAGTAGTTGCTGATTTTGCAGTTCAATCACCAAGTGTAAATTTAGCAGCTTTGACATCAGATCACTTAAGAAATTACAATGTCAAAGTTCCTGTATCCAGTAACTTTGAAGTATATCAAGAGCTTTCATTATTATGCGAAGCTATAGATCCAAATGTTTCAGGAGACAAAATAGGGCTTGATTACACATTTAAATTAAAATTGCAAGATTCCAATAAAAATATATTGCACAAAGATTTGTATTTGAATGCTTCAAAGTTCTTTTTGTCCGATGATGAATATAACACAAGGGTTAATAAAGGACTCAGTGTTGTTGGATATTATAAGCTAGGTACACAAGATGAGCAAAATGCAAAAGCTGAAGGTACATTAGAAACTATTCCAGATTATAGACTATATGGCTACGCTGGCTGTATTCCTGACTTAAAAATGCAAGAATCCAGACCAATAAAAACTAGAGTTGTAGGAAGCGACAAACAAGACGGACAAACAAGAGAACAGTTTATAGCATCTTTACCACCCGGTACAGACATTGATGAAGCCCTTGCAAATTATGAAGGCGAATTTATTACAATTGATTTAAATCAGTATCCAGAAAAATGGGTTGCTTTAAAAGAAATTGCAATGTCTACATCCAAGTTTTCTTTTGATACAAATCCTTACTGGCAAGTAAATTATTATGCATTAATTGGTGGAGACGGAAAATCTCAAGGATTACAAAATGCAGATGATTATTATCCATACACTTCAGGAGATGTAAAAGCAGATTCATTTACAATAGCAACAAGCGGATTGAATATTACTGATGAATCTATTCAAGTGATTGAAAATATCTATAATCAACAAGCTTCTCTTGGCTCTTCATATGGGTTGAATCAAACAACTTCAAGTATAGGTTTAACAATATCTCAACCTGTATTTGCTGTCAAAATTTCTCCAGTTTTAGATTCTTCATCACAAAGCTTTAAGCTTCGTATGTCAAATACTATTCCGTTTTTAAATACTGGTTTGCTAAATGTTGATCTATACTCAAGTACTTCCACTGGCAATACACCGGATAAATTTATTAAAGGCGGAACAGGCATATCTTTAACTTCAATAAAGCCAACAATTTCAGAATTTTCTTTTGGATTAGGTGCAAATTTATCAGCAAATAAGAACTACTGGCTAGTTTTCAACTCCAATCAAGAGTTTAGACCTTACACTACAACTACAGCTGGAACAGCTTCATGTTCTGGAACAAATGTGACTGGTACTTCCACAAGTTTCACAAACTACTTTAAAAATTCTCAAATTGGATTTGGATCAACAGTTCCAGAAGATATTTCAACTTGGTATACAATTTCTTCCATTAATAGCGATACAAGTTTAACCTTAACATCTTCTGCTGGTTCAATAGGATCAACATCTTACATTATCAAGCACCAGTTTACTCTTTGGGGATCTTCAACAGGCTCAAGCACAATAGCTCAACAAAACAAAGATAAAAGCTGGAGTAATATTTCTGGAAGACCATATTTAGTATTTTTCCAACCATCAGCAGAAATATTTGGCGCTTTTAATAGAACTGATTACTCAGTAGATTCTAATCTCCCACCACCAAATAGACAGAGAGAAAAAGCTCCAGTCTATAACCTTGAAAGCTATACTTCTTTCACATCAAAAACAATATCTCCACCGCAAATACTGCAGCTGTATCCAAGAGCTTTTTATGGTGGTTTAACAAAAGAGACGACAGGAACTGTTTCTGTATCTACTACTTCAGTAACAGCATCTGGAAACTCCAGCTTCTTGCTATTTCAAGGACAAGACATACAAATTGGTTTTGGAAGTAGAAATCATATAGAAATAACTACTTGGTATGATGTAGCAAGTATTGATAGTGCTTCAGGTCTTACCCTGTCAACATCTGCTCCAACAGCTTCGAATGTTCAATATGCAATTAGGTTTAAACCTGAATGGAATTGGGCTAAGTACTCTAAGGATATTTATGTTTATATAAAATATTATGCAAAAAATACACTTAAGGAAAACTTCATAACTTTAAACAAATCTCCATTTTGGCAAACTTGGTGGTTTAAGGCAACATCAGATACTATTGACGATATTAATCAAAGTATTGAATTGCAAAAATCATCCGATGATACTATTGTTACTAGTGGTTTAAATTTCAATGGCTATGTAGTCAATGAAACATCTGAATATTTACAAGCAAAATCCAAAGGCGTATTTAAACCAGAAACTTCAGATTCATACGATTTTAGATTTTATTCGAGTTATGGAATAAAAGTATTTGTAAATGAAAGCACTACACCAACGATATCCAATATAACAAATACAGATTCTACATACGCCAATACATTTACGCTGAGTTTATTGTCAGATGAATTTTTGACATTAGAAGTTTTGCATACTCATAAAAGTGATTTGTTAAATTCAATAGCTCATCCTCAACTATTAAAAGGCGAGTGGAAATTATCAAGTGATTCTACATGGAACAATATTGATTCAACATTTTATCAAGATGCAACTCCAACCCCTGTAAATATTGATCCTGATGGAGAACCGATTGACAAAATTGTATTTTTGACTGTTGGAAAAACTTTGGAAGAAATCTCTACTCCAACACATGGCGCTCCTCCAGGAGACAGAATAGTTTTTAGGAGTAAATAATGTCAGCACCAAATCCTAATTCTGCTTATTTGATTAACAACATGGTTGTTAGTTTAGACATCCTAGAAAAAATTGTCGATCAAGCGAAAGCCAATAAAGAGTATGCTATTGGAAAATCAGATACGGTAAGACCAATAGATTTGTCGTATGGATTGGCGCAAACTGAAACAACCGACCCAAACAAAGTTCAAAAAATATTTACTTTTGGTAAAGGTCTTGAATTAAGTGATTCTGAGACTATACCGCAACAAATTATGCCAGGAAATATTATAAATAACGAGTTAAGCTTGTCTATATTTCCTGTTGATCCAGATACTGACATTATTCAAAGACAGCAAGTATCTGGAAGTTATGAAGTTTTATCAAATTGTTATGCATTTGGAAAAGTATATTTAGAATCTTATGAATCTGGCGGAAATACAATAAATAGTGTTTCAGCTTCGACATATAAGGGAGCTAATGGATTCACCAGAATAATATCTAAAGATATTACTATCGAAGAAGCAAAATTATTAATTCTAAGAAATGAACTTGGTGAAATTGAACCATTGTCTGATGCTTCATTAGGTGGGTTTACAAATTATAAATACATAGATATTTATGATTTCATTTTAGAAATTGATTATTATGATGGGATATACACCAACTCAAGAGTTTATCTTCATATGATAGATAACAGAAAAGTTCGTGGATTTTTTTCATTTCCATATGAACCTATGGCAGTATATTTAACTCCTCAGTTAATCAAAAATGAAACAAATATCACAAAAAGATACAACAAGTTAAAAACAGAAATAATAAATATAATTAATGAATGGATAAAATTATCAAATTGGAGCCCAAATTTCATCACTTATTGGCAAGCAAACTCAAGCTTAATGCCAACTAGATTGAAAAATTTCTTAAAAAGTGAAATGGGTATAATTATTTAATATGGCTATATCATCAAAAATAGAAGAAATTGTATATGAAGTCACTAAAGTAGCTGGAAATATTTATGATTCATTACAAGAAAGCTTAGGTAGTAAAACAACACCTGCGACAGCCATATATGAAATTAATAATCTTTTCAGTATGGCTAATAATGGCAACCCATATTTTGCTATTTTAGATACTACAACTCCTGGATTCGCAACTACTTATTCTGCTTCAGCTCCATACTATGTTAGTGTAGCGAGCGGTCAAGTAGTTTATGATAATAATGTCATCACTGTACTATCACAGGATATTTCCATAAGAAGAAGCTTCAGCCAACTTTATTCTAATCTTTATGTATATGG
>JACCEC012235740.1_pt1 | contig 15374 bp, 12 predicted proteins | sample 7450121 | NCBI WGS metagenome assembly JACCEC01 (sample SAMN15323455, study PRJNA562643) | freshwater metagenome | isolation source: river surface water | place: USA:Blue River Watershed | collected 2017-08-18 | reverse complement strand
GCTGGTCCGCAAACTCGCCGAAAAAGCCGACATCTTGATTGAGAATTTCAAGCCCGGCACCATGGAAAAATGGGGCCTTGGCCCAGATGCCTTATTGGCCATCAACCCCCGGCTGATCATCGCCCGCATGTCCGGCTATGGCCAGACAGGTCCTTATTCGGATCGTGCCGGCTTTGGCGGCATTGGCGAAGCCATGGGCGGCTGGCGCTATATTGTGGGTGAGCCGGACCGGCCGCCAAGCCGCATGGGCATTTCCATTGGCGATACGTTGACGGCAACCTTTGGCTGCCTGGGTGTGCTTGCGGCCCTGCATGTCCGCGACCGCACCGGCAAGGGGCAGGTTGTGGATGCCGCGCTTTACGAAAGCGTCTTGCAGGTCATGGAAAGTCTGGTCCCCGAATATGACCTGATGGGCATTATTCGCGAACGCTCTGGCTCTATCCTGCCCGGGATTGCTCCGTCCAATGTCTATGCGTGCAAAGACGGCGAATATATGATCGGCGCAAACAAGGATTCCTTGTGGAAACGCTTGGCCAGCGCAATGGGCCGCCCAGAATTGGGCGATGACCCGCGCTATGCCACGCACCTTGCCCGCGGGCAGAACCAGTTGGAACTGGATGACCTCATCAATGACTGGACACGGACGCTGACCGTGGACGAGCTGGATGCGTTGATGACCGAATATTCGATCCCCGCCGGGCGCGTCTACCGTGCGCCAGAAATGATTGCGGATCCGCATTTTCAGGCGCGCGAAGCGATTATCGAGGTTGAGACAGAGCGGTTTGGCAAGCTTAAGATGCAAAACGCCTTCCCAAAACTGTCAGACACCCCGTCAAGCGTGCGTCGCCCGGCGCCATCGGTGGTTGGGCAGCATAACCAGGAGATCTATGGCGATTTGCTGGGGATGACGGCCGATCAAATCGACGCATTGAAAGCATCGGGCATTATCTGATGCCGCAGGATGAGCACGATCTGACGCGGAATTATGCCGGCGCGTTTGACGGGCACCTGGCCTTTGGCCAGCGTCCGGCGCTGTTGATCGTCGATTTTGTCATGGCCTATCTGGATCCGCAATCCCCGCTTTACGCGGGCGTGGAAGCTGCTTTGGCAAGCAATGAGCGGCTTGTGGCTGCAGCCCGGGCGGCAGGGCTGCCGATCATTTTCACCAATGTTGAATATGAACCCGGCGGCACCAATGGCGGCTTATTCTACCAGAAGATTCCCGCGCTCAAGGCCTTTGATAAGGGGTCCCCACTCGGCCTGTTTCCGCCGAGTCTGCAACCATCTGCCCAAGATCTGGTGATCACGAAACAATATGCCTCTGCCTTTTTCCGGACAGCATTGGCTGATCAGCTGGAGGCGATGGGGATCGATACGCTGTTGATCACGGGGCTATCGACATCGGGCTGCGTACGCGCAACGGCGCTGGATGCTTTGCAATCCGGATTTGCGCCTTTTGTGGTATCCGACGCCTGTGGCGATCGCCCCAGCGCCCCTCACGCGTCCAATCTCTTTGATCTGCAAGCCAAATATGCTGAGGTCATTACAGAAGATGACGCGCTGGAGTTGATGGCCCACCACGCCAAGTGACGCGAGACAATTTCGGCAAATCACGGTTATAACGGCAGCCAGAGAGGATCTGGCAGCGCAATGACTGAAGAGCGTCAGGCAATTGTTACCCGCGCCTTAGAGCGCGCAGCCGAACAGATTGGCGATATTACGGCGCCTGTAATGGCGGCCTTTTATGCCCGTTTCCCCGAGGCGCGGGACAGTTTTGTGCATCACTGGCCGGACCGACCAGCACAGCTGGAACAGGAAATGGTCGGCAATGCGCTGTATTTCGTCATGATCTGGTATGAACGCCCAAGCGAAGTGAAATACGCGCTGTGGAGCTCGGTTCCGCACCATGATGTGGCCTTGCACGTCCCGCCGACTTGGTATGCGGGGTTGATGGACGCAACCATCAGCGTCCTTGCCGCAACGGCGCCAAACACAGATCCCGCAGAAGCGCAGATGTGGCGGGACATGCAGGTCGATTTGGATCAGCTGATCAAGACCAGCCTTTAATCGCCCGATGCCCCGCCGCTGGCTCCGCCCCCATGCCGGGGGCGGGCCATATCTTCGTGGATCGTCGCGATCAGAAACCGCGATACGCCCAGCCGCGATAGGCCGGCGCCACAATAATGGCGGGGGCAGCATAATAGCCCCAGCCACGATAGCTTGGCACGACCACAGCGGTTACAGGGCCAAGAAAGCCGCGATGGGCCCAGCCCGCATAGCCCGGACCATAGCCACCACCCCGATAACCGCGATAGCCACCATAGCCGCCATGCGCTTGGGCGGCATACCCATGGCCCCAGCGCCCGCCCGAACCATAGCCCGGATAAACACGAACATCGCGCCCACCAAAGTCCCGGCCGCGACCATAGCCATGACCATAGCCATCCCGGCCGTCCCGTGCGCCATAGCGATCGCCGCGACGATCGTCATGGCCGTCCCGCCCGTCGCGGCCATCGCGGCCGTAGCGGCCATAGCGACCCTGATCATCGCCCCGGCGATAATCGCCGCGATCGCGGTTGGCGTCACGGGCGTCGGACTGTTGCGGTGCGGGTGCCTGACGCGGCGTATAGCCACTGCCCTGCATCATTTGTGCCGATGCCGGTGCAGCACCAAGACATGCTGCCAGCACCAGGGACCATCCCATTTTCGTGCTGCGTTGACGCAATGTGTGTTCTGACATCGAATTCCCTCCTCAATCAGGCTGCGGATCCAAAGCCAGTCCGCAAAAAGGGGGTGGACCGATCAAACAGTCCACCCGAGTTTCTCTTGCGGTTCTGACTGCGGGTTTCCTGTGCAGCCAGTTGTTGACCAGGCGACCAAGGCCGCCTGGCCAATTCCTTTACATGCCGCCGATGGTGCTGACGGCGCTGTTGCCGACAGCCTGGGCAGACACGCTGTTGCCGCTGTTCCGCAGTGCAGAACCATTCGCAGCGCCGGTTGGCGTCATGCTGAAGGCAACGCCGCTGGCGGATGCCAGAACGGCCCCGCTGTTGGTCTGCACATTGTTGATCGCGCTTGACGGGACACCCGCGCCAAAGGTCGACATGGCAATGTTGTTATTGGCAGTGTTGCCATAAGCCACGGCATTGACGGTGTTGTTGCGCAACGATGCCGAAGCATTAGAGGCGGCACCAGACGTTCCGTCGTTCAGCGCAATGGCATAGGTCGCGTTTGAGGCGTTTGCCGATACATTGCCCTGATTGTCCTGGCGGTTCAGGACAGCAGCACCAGCATCGACCGTGTATTGACCATAGCTCGCGTCCGCGTTCGTCCCCGAATAGGTCACGCCGACCGTGTAGTTGAGCGCATTGCTGGCCGAGTTGCCGCGGGCCAGAGCTGTGGTGCTATTGCCTTCCACAGCCAGGCTGCTGCCACTCGCCGCAAAGGCCGTCGACCCATTTGCTTCTAGCGAGAAGCTGTACGAGCTGTTGATTGCTGTTGCAGTTACGCTCGTATTGGACACCTGGTCGTTGCCAATGCCGGCCGCTGCGTCGATGCTCGTTGCAGCGAGAGACAGGCTATTGGCCACGCGGTTGGCAGAGGCTTCAGCCGTGGTGGCGTTCTGCGACATGCTGACCGACCCATTGAGCAGACCCGTCGTCGAAAGCGCGTCATCGACATTCGATGCGGTTGTTTTGGCCGTGCTGTTGAGGCTGCCGCTTGCCGACTGGCTGTTGTTAACAGCGTAATCAGCCTCGGTGACATTAGAAACCACGCTCGAATAGGCCGTGGCTCCCGAACCATCTAGGGTCGTGGCCGATACCGATGCCGTGTTGCTAGCATTGTTGATCACGCCCAGGGCGGTGTTGCTGTTGCCATTCAGGGCGACCGACGATCCCGACGATGCGATATTGGCATAGAGGGTCATGTCCGACGTGCTGTCGATATCCGCCCCCGATCCGGACTGCGCGCTGTTCAAAGCGGCCGTCGGATCAATGCCGGAACCAGAGCTGGTGGCCGAGAGCGTCAGGCGATTGACCGCCGAATTGCCCAGGGCTTCGCCGAACTGCATATTGTTCGACACAGCGATGCTGGAGTTTGACACCGCATTGTCCAGCGCCTGATCCACGCCAAAGGTCGCGTAGACGTTTGTCGTGGACGTCGCATCCGCCCCAAGCGTTTGGGAATTGCCCAAGCTGTAATCAGCAGTTGTTGCAACATTATCCGCGTCGGCAATAGCCTGATCTGTTGAGCCAGCCCCATTGAGCGTGGTCGCTGCAACCGTCATGGTGTTGTTGCCAACGTTGCTGATCGCAGAGCCGCGGACCATGTTCCCGGTCACGGCAATTGCGCTGTCATCAATTCCGGCACCAAATGTCGCCAAGACCCCGGCGTTGCTGCCTGCGGCTCCAGCAGTTGCGCCCGTGCCGCCAATAAGCGACGAAACCTGAGCATTGCTGCTCTGTGCGTTCACAAGAGCCGCGTCCGCATCCAGCGTGGTTGCCGACAGCGTCAGGCCATTGGTTGCCTTGTTGCTGGTCGCAAATGCGTCCTGCATATTGCCACTCAACGCGACATTGGAGTTGGACGTTGCACCAGTGATCGCCGCCTGCGTTGTTATTGCATCATTCAGTTGCGCGGCAACCGTGGCATTGCCGCTCGATTGCTGGTTGGCAACGGTGAAGGCCGCATCAGCAAATGTCGATGTCCCAACGCCACTTCCAGCATCTGCTGTTCCAGCAAGGCTGATCGTGGTCGCGGAAGCGGACAGGCTGTTGGTGGCCGTCGCGCCTTCAGCAAAGGCTTGAGCCTTATTGCCCGAGGTCGATACCGATGAGTCAACCAGCGTGCCGCCAATCGCCGTGCGGGCAGAAAGACCACCCGTCACGGTTGCGCCGACGTCTGCGCCGTCCGACACTTCCTGAATATTGGCAATGGCCGCCCCATTGACGACGCCCGTTCCGGTTGCCGCGTCCAGCGTCCCACCAAAGTTCAACGTGGTGGTGTTCGACGCAAGAGCACCCTGGGCCTGCGCATTCAGGATGTTGCTGTCATTGGTGATCGCGCTGCCATTTTTGGCATTGCCAGTCACCGACACGCCAAAGGCCGCATCAGCATCAACAGTCGTTGTTGCCGTCACATCGCCCGAAATCAGCTGATCGTTAAGCGTCGCATAGCCCGCACTCACCGTGCCGGACAGGCTGGTATCGGCAGCCAGGATGCTGTTCGAGATGGTGACGCCGTCGGTCAGGTCTGCTGCCGCCAGCGTCGCGCTTGTAGCATCGACGCTGAGGCTGTTTGCAACCGTGCCACCCGTGGCACGCGACTGGATCTTGTTGCCGGTCAGGTCAACACTAGCCCCCATATCTGTTGCGCCAGCTGCAAGAGAAACAGCGGTGATGGTCGCCGAGGCAGAGGTTGTGGCCGACACGTCGCTGTCGGTGCCATTGGTCTGCTGGCTGGCAATGGCAACGCCAGAGCCAGTGGTGACGCCTGAAACCGTCGCGATGTTTGAGGCCGAGCTGCCCGTTGCAAGAGCATCCTGCGTATTGGCGCTCACCTCAAGCGTGGAGCCCTGCGTTGCACCTGACGTCATCGAGATGGCTGAGTCGCTATTGGTCGCCGTGACATCGGTGTAGGTGTTGATCTGGTTGCTGGTGATCAAAGCCTTTCCAGAAGCATCAAGATCGGCCGCCGTTGCAGTCGACGGAACCGAGTTGGCCGACGCGTTGGTTGCGCCCAGCGTGAGCGACGTGCCGTCAAGCGTGAGCCGCTGTGCAGCGGTGTTGCCCGTTGCCACAGCAGAGTCGGTGTTTGACTGAAGGGTCAGCGCGCTGTCATCCGTTTGACCGGCGGAAAGGCTGATCGTGGTTGCGCTGGACGTCGCACCAATGGTGACATTTGTTCCCGACGTTCCAGTGTTCGATTGCAGCGCTGCCAGCGTTGCGCTGGTTGAATTCGCGACCATGTCCGTATCGGAAATCGTTGAACTGAGCGTGTTCGACACGGCAGAGGCACGATTGACGTTGGACGAAATGTTCAAGCTCGCCGCATCAGTGGCGCCGGCCGACAAGCTGATCGTCGTGCCAGCTGTGCCTGTGTCGCCCGCATCGCCCATGGTTGCAGTCGCATTCTTAGTGTTGGTCTGGATCACGGCGATCGCTGCCGTTGTGCTGGTGGCTGCAGCCCCGCCATCGGCCAGTGTCGAAGTCGCCGTGTTGTTCAGCGCGGGTGCTGTTGCGCTGTTGCTGTCAACCGAAATGCTGGAACCGGTGACGGCCGAATTTTCAGACTTGAAGGACGTATCATTGACCGTCGCCGTCGCCGTGTTGGTGTTTTCCTGCGACTTGACCACCACACCATCAACCGACGGTAACGTAATCGCGGTCGTCGTGGTTGTGACCGTTTGCGCCTGCGCCAGACCAGCGCCGAAGCTGATCAGGAGGAGTGTACTTGCACCGCCGAGAAGGCGGGCTTTGTTATTGGATTGTTTTATCATTATCATGCCTTTCTTATTTTTACTTTCACCGTACTATTTTTACGCGAGCCAAAACCTGTATTCCCGGCCCATCTCTATAAATTGTTTGATCTGTGGCTTCCGGCCGCCAGATCACCGACATGGCCGCCAACGGCACGCCGCGATTGGCGAGAGCCGTGATCAGGTTCGATAATCGCTGATCGAGCAGCCGCCCGCGCTGGGCCGGATCAAGACTTTCGGACTCCCGCGTCACCAGGTTCAGCGTGAATGTTCCGCCATTTGCCCGCGCGATCCGATCCAGAATGGCCTGGGCCGGCCCCGCCAGATTGGGATCGCCAATCTCAAACGGGATCTGTGCGCCTTGTCCCGGCACGGGCGCCGGCTTTTCCGTTTCAGAGTTCAAGGATTTGGGTGCGGCAGCCGGCGCGTTAGACGCAGGTGGTGGGGGGACGTTGCGCATCACGTCCGGCTGCCGCGGGGGGAGGTTGGGCGCTGTCAGCGGCGCCGAAGGCGGCTGACCTGCACCCATTTTTTCAAAAATCTGTTCAGATGTCTGGGTTTGAATTTCGGATGTCCGAAGCGCCAGACACGGGGCTGGATCAACCATCGATACCCGCCCAATCAGGCGCATGGCGGCTTCCTCAATGGCCGCCCGAATGCCCAGCTGCAGGGGCTCTTGCCCTTTGGATCCGATGTTGATGTCAACCAGACTAAGGCCGAGAAAGCGAAAGCTGTTCGCGCCAACCTCATAACCGCGGAATTGCTTTGAAAGGCTGACCGCATCGACAACCAGCAGGGTGCGGGTGTCGACAATGCGCAGATCAATGGCGACGCTTTGCGTATAGGTCCGCCGCTTCACCCCAATATTGTCGAGCGATGCCTCGGCGCCGCCCGATGCAATATTGTAATTCACCTCGGTTATGCCGCCGGTGATGTAATAGTCCGAAACCTGGATCGTGCCGCCATAATAAGGCAGCCAGGGGACCTTTTGTCCGTTGACATCATGCGCTTCGCCATTGCCCAGTTGGCGCCGATCCATATAGCCCAGTTCTCGCTCAGCGATCGAGCTGTCAAAGCGCTCGGCAATCCGCACCGTCCCGCCAAGCTTTCCCAAAGCGGAAAACAGCATCAGCGATCCGCCCTGCGTGACGGCATTGCCCTCATTGATCGAATAACGCCCGGTAAAGTCCTTGACGTCGCCCACGCCGATGACGAGTGGCCGCCGGGCGTTGGCGCTCAGCGCGCGCGCAAAACAGGCCAGCGCACCTTCCATGGGCGTGACATTGTCACGCACGACAGACCCGATCTGGATCGGCATTTCGCCCGGCGCGACCCGCTGCGTCTGCACATTCTGGAGCGTGGATGCGCATGCTGAAAGCGACGCCATCAACCCGATGGTCATTGCCCCGCGCGCGCGCGATAAGCGGCTTTTGGACCTGATCATTTCTGTTCTCCGCCCGAAATGACATGGTCTACTTTGAGACGCCGGTAACGCTCGCGAAGGAGCACCCGTTCGACCCGTTGATGCTGGCATCTTGCACGCCAAGATTGTCTTGGCTGACGTTGAGCACTTGTCGCGTGAGATTGTTCGACGCCGAGGACAAAGTATCACCCATCACGTCGCTGCCGACAAAGCCCCAGTTCTCCTGCGCGTTGTTGAGCACGGTTTGATACGGAACTTGCTGGCCGGATACGCCCGCACTGCTCGTGCTGCCGATCGCGGAGCCCGATGCCCCGGTTGACGATGGCGTATTGGCGGTGGCTGTTGTCGTCCCGGCATTGCCCGACGAATTGGCGGAGTTGGAACAATTAAAGTTGTTCTGGTTATCGATATATGAATTGTAAGTCGGAGAATTGTAAAAGCCGGTCCGCTGTTTGCGCCGCAGATCTTCAATATAGGCGCGATTGGCCAGTTCAGCGGTTGTCTGAAACTGCCAGGGCGTATTCTCGCCCAGGCCGTTGGCGAATGCGCCGGTTGTGCCCGCAAATATGAAGATGGCCGTACTTGTTGTGAGCGCCTTGATCATGGTGAGAACCCTATTTGTTTCGCAAGAGATTTTTTGTTGTCGCTCACAAATCATCAGATCTGATCTATAGGTCAAGAATATTTTATTTTTTATCGTTCCATTATGACTTTTATATACCAGATTTTTCGCGCCACAATGGTGGAGACATCATGTGCTCGTGTGTCCGATGCTTAAAAATTTCCCACAAAAGCGAGACTTCTCAGTCTCGAAGGCGCTCAAACAAGTCCGGATCAAAATCAACGCCCGGCGACGGCTGACCACCCTTTAAACAGATCCAATTATGACATGATCAGACATGATGACGACTTTAGACAGGCGTCTGAATGCGCGACTCGCGTGCAGTGCGATGCTCTCGAGTCAGAGGTCAGACAGGTCACTGGACAAAGCTGATCCCATCTGTTGCGGTACGGCGCTTAACGGCAGACGTGCTGCATCTCACGTTCAATATTGGTGCCGGGGGCAACCTCAGCCCAGGGGGCTTTCGGCCGCTCTGCATGCGTCGCACCAGTGCGATAAATTCCTGTAATATTTATATTTTTATAAAGCCTTGCGTCGCAACGCACAGCGACTTGCGACACGATTTCCGCATAAGCGGGGTCTTTGAGATAGACGACGCGCGCCCAATATTTGACCGTCCCCGCCCCCGGGGTCAGTCGTGCATGGTCAATATACAGCACGGTCTCGCTGTCCCAGTTCACAAGGCGCCAATCCTCAGCGCTTACGGGCGACGCAATGGCCGCAGCTGCTGCAATCATCAGTGTCTTCATCGTCCTATCCTCGCCAAAGACATGATCGATCCAGAGACAAATCGCAATATACTTTGCATTTTTGATGTCTAAATTATCAGATCTGTTCATTTTTATTGACTCAGCGAACCAGGCTCGGCAAGTGCGCTGGCCAAGGGAGGCGCTCATGACCAAGATTTGGATGGTTGCAGGACTGGCATTGATGACGACGGCCTGCGCGACGGAACGACATGTCGCGCGCGCGATGTCCGATTTGGAAATGCGGCGCCTGACTGTTGAAACTGCCCTGACGGCGCGTGTGACCAAGGTTGAACAGGTTGCGGCCAACGCACTTGCCGTCGCGACCGAGGCCAAGAAGAAAGCCGAAGGCAAGTTCGTCTTTGATACGGTGCTTGGCCGGCAAACCGTAAGCTTTGCCACGGGCGTATCGAGCCTGCCCGCGTCCGCGGAGGCTGAACTCGCCCGGATCGCCACCCAGCTCAAAGCGGATAACCGCAACATCTTCATCGAAATCGAAGGTCATACCGATTCGGTTGGCTCGGCCACGTTGAATGAGGCCGTGGGCATGAAGCGCGCAGAAAATGTCCGCAGCTTCCTGTTCAAACAGGGCATCGCCCTTAATCGCATGTCGACGATTTCACTTGGCGAATATGCGCCCGTGGCCCCGAATACCACCGAAGCCGGCCGCGCGCAGAACCGTCGCGTCGTCGTCGTTCTAAAGATCTGACCGAAATCATGATCGTGCGTCGCGTTGATAATGTGGGTTTATTGCGTCCGTCGCCTATTTATGACTAAAGAAAGCCTTGAGAAAAACCACGGTTAGCGTTGGCGTAACATAAGACGCCGTGGAATATGGCGATCGCCATGCAGGCAGCGAGTTAGGATAAGAATGATCGAAAATCCGCCCTCCAATATCTGCATCGTTGATGATGACGCGGATTTCGTGGAGTTCCTCGCGCAATATCTTGAAGTCCGCGGCCTGCCGGCCAAGGGTTTTGAGGCCGCCGAGCCGCTTCTGAAATCAGGCGACCTGACCAAGTTTGATTTCTTCATCCTCGATCTTGGCCTGCCTGGTATTGATGGCGTTGATCTGATCACGCTGATCCGCACGCAATCACCAGCGGGGATTCTGGTGATCAGCGGCCGCATGGGGCCAGACGCATTCAACTCTGCGCTGGCCGCCGGTGCAGATATGTTCATCAACAAGCCTGTCCGTTTTGATCAGGTGTATAATGCCATTGCCTCGGTGTGTCGGCGGATGTCGCTGCGCGCTGTGGATAGCGCCCCCTGGCGCCTGAGCGCGATCGCATCCTCTCTGATGGCGCCGGATGGCTGCAGCGTGGCGCTGACCCCGGTTGAGCTGCGGATCCTGACACGGCTGTGTGACAATGCGGCCCGGCCCACGTCGCGCCAGGAACTGGCAGAAGCCGCCGGAATTACGAACAGTCAGGACGATCGCAACCTTGATTCCGCCATCTTCAGGTTACGGCGCAAGATCGAGAAAGAGGCGGCGCAACCGTCTCCGCTAAAGACCGTTCATGGGCTTGGCTATCAATTGTCGCAGCCTGTAGAGCTTAGTCGCTGATCGGCGCCATGGTCCGACATGAATGAGTATCTCGCCAGCCTGGTATATATTTATATCGGGGAACTTGTTGCATTCAGCCTGTGTCTGATCCTGCTCGCACGACATGGCCTGCAGACGCAGATTTCTCTCTGGATTGTGGCCAACATATTTTCGGCCATCGGCATTGCAATGGCGCCGCATGTCCTCACCATTTCAGGCGTTAAGGATCTGCAGATGTGGGGCGGGCTCGCGAGCCTCGCGGGTGGCGTCGCGCGTTATCTTTCCGTCACATATATGCGCAAAAGCTTTCATCATGACCGGCTGGCGGATGGCATTACATCCGCATCACTATTGGCGACGCCGCTCGTGCTGTTCGATGCGCTGGGCCAATATCGGCTGTTGGTGGTTTGCGCCATTGGCGCGGCTATATCCGCCGCCTGTCTGATCGGCATTTTGCGCAATCCCTTCTGGAAGTATTTTCGCGGCTTTGGGCTGACGTTTTTCTGCGTCGGCATGCTTTTGTCGATGTTTGCGCTCATCTGGCGGGCCGCCACATCCTATCCCTTTGGCGGGGACCAGGCCTTTGTCGGCGGCTCATCGCCACAGCTGGCCGGGCTGCAACTGCTCGTCATCATGTCCTTTTTGCTGCAGATCGGATTTATTGGCCTGATTGTCGCACGCCATGGCCATGATCGCCGCTTTGTTGATCGGCGCGCGGTGCGCGCGACACAGCGGTCGCTTGCGCTGTCTCGCCGCAGTGCTGAAATCGCCAAATTGTCGGAAGATCGGCTCGATCTTATTCAACTTCTGACGCACGAGGTGCGGCAGCCCATCAACAATGCGCAGGCCTCTCTCCAGTCGATTCACTGGAATTTCGCGCGGACATCCCCCATGCCGCAAAAGGCAAAACATGCGCTGGGCCGGGCGCAATCGTCGCTGGATGGCATTACCCTGGCCTTATCCAACGTTATCGTTGCGGGCACATTGATCGATCAGCAAAAGCCATGGGATTTTGGGTCACAAGCGGCGGGCGCGGCGCTAGACATGGCCAAGCTGGATTGCAATCCCGAAGTCGATGGGCAGATCATCATAGATCCGATTGACGCCGATCTTTTTGTAACGGCATCGCCCATTTTGTTGCGCGTCGCGCTTCATAATCTGCTGGATCACGCGCTGCGCCATGCGGCGCCCAACACCCCCGTCCGTGCGACGGCGGTGGTTGATGAAGACCGACTTGGCATAGCCTTTCGCATCATAAGCCAGCCGCAAGCGCTCTGTGAGTATCGCCAGGATCTCTTTACGCGCCGCCGTCCAGACGACACCTCAGGCACGCAGCAATCGGGCCTCGGGATGTTCATCGCACGACAGGTGGCGGCCATTCATCACGGCGAATTGAATGTCGAATTGGATGAAACAGGTCTGGCGCACTACGATCTTTTTATTCCATCATGACAATTTATTCATGTACGGTCCTGACCAAATCCTTTTTCAGATAAGAACTGGTTAACATTTTAATGTTCGTGAACGCCCAAATAGAAAATTGGACTTCACTCTATTTGGGTGAGTTGTTCGCGTTCTCGACCACTCTTGCCTTCGTCCTCAAAGGAAAGCTGTGGCGGCAAGTTCTTTTATGGATTTGTTCGAACGCGACAGCGGCGTTCGGAATTCTGCTTTCCCCCATTTTGCTGGTCATACAGGGCGTTGTCAGTCCATATAAAATGGGGTTCCTGCTCAGCTACATTTCCTTATTGCTGGCCTATCTCGCCGTTGGGTCACGGGCACCGTTGCAACTGCCCACCCGCAAATCGCTTCTGCTGATCTCTGCGTCTGCCCCCTTTGCCATCTATTTTCTGGCGGCACCCTTTGGCTGGCGCTCGGTTATCCTGGCCTATGTCGGGGGGATCCTCGTCTGTCTTGGCACGACATTAGCCGCCTATCGCAACCGGCTGTGGCGCGGCTTGTGGGGTCAAGCCCTTTTGATGACCGGCAGCTTATTGTCTGCTGTGTTGCTCGTCTGGCGGGGCTGGACAATCTTTGCCGCAAGATCCGGTGACGGCTTTGATATGGATCCTGCGATATCGCTGGCCAGCGTCCAATTTCTGGTCGCCAATTCGTTCTTTTTGCAGATCGGCTTTCTGGGCTTGATCATTGAACGCGGGTTCCGGGAACAGCGCTTGTCCGACCGCCGGGCCGCGCGGGCCTTTGCAAGCAACCAGGCTTTGGCGGAGGAGCAGCAGCAAATTGCGGCCATTGCCGAAGAGCGTTTGGACATGCTTCAACTGCTGATCCATGAAGTGCGGCAACCCATTAACAACGCGCAGGCGGCACTCCAGTCGCTCGACTATGAGGTGCGTCAGGCTGATCTGAAGACGGGGGGCACCAGCGACGCGATTGCCCGCGCACAATCGGTTCTTGATGGCATCACCCTGGCGATTTCAAACGCCATTCTTGGCGCCTCCATCCTGGGTGATAGTCAAAATCTCGTCAAACAACGGGCCAATGTGGTGGAGCTGGCAGAACTGGCAATCACCGACTGCCCGTCGGAAAGTCGGCATCGTATTCAGTTGGCCGCGGCCCAGCCGGTCATCTCGGCGGATGTTGACCCCATATTGATGCGGCTGGCGCTGCGAAACCTGCTCGACAATGCGCTGAAATACTCGCCGGCAAACAGCCCTGTTCACTTTGCGGTGTCGCATGATGAGGCACGTCTGGGCATCAGCTTTACGACGACGAACGCGCTGCGCGGTGCCGATCTGTTGAGCGACAGTATTTTCGAACGCCGGCGGCGCGGCAGCGGGGCCAAGGGCGATGGCTCTGGACTTGGGCTCTATCTGGTTCGGGAGGTTGCGCATCTGCATCACGGCGATGTCTCTTATGAGCTGACGCCCGACCAGATGGTGCGGTTCACCCTCTTCATTGCTGTGTGACACGAAGCCTTGCGTCGGCCCGGTGAATCGAGCCGTTGCCCCTTGTGAAACCGGCCGCGGATGGCGGCGCCTCCGCAATTGACCCGTCTCGCATCTTCGCCGATGAGAGATGATATTTCACAATTTGATGAGGCAGACCCTCCATGACCAGCGCGACCGCGACCGCCACAGATCTTGCCAAGGACATTGATCGTGTCTTTGCGTTGCAGCAGGCACATCAATGGACGGCCAAGGCCTCTTCGGCGCAGGAGCGCAAGGCCAAGCTCGCCAAGCTCAAAGCCGCCGTCGAAGCACATGCGGACGCCATTGTGGCCGCAGTGCTGGAGGACACGCGCAAGCCAGAAGCCGAAATCCGCGTGACCGAAGTGCTTAACATTGTGTCGAATATTCAGCGAAATATCGACAATCTGGATCACTGGATGGAACCCACGCAGGTTGCAACCTCGCTCAACCCGGCAGACAAGGCGCAGATCATCTATGAAGCGCGCGGCGTTTGCCTCATCCTTGGCCCGTGGAATTTTCCGCTTGGCCTGACGCTGGGGCCTGTTGCTGCGGCTGTTGCGGCGGGCAATTGCTGCATGGTCAAGCTCACAGATCTGTGCCCGGCAACCGCGCGCGTGGCCGCCAGCATCATCCGCGCGGCCTTTGATGAAAAGGATGTCGCCCTGTTCGAAGGCGATGTCAGCGTGGCGACCGCGCTGCTTGATCTGCCGTTCAGCCATATCTTTTTCACAGGCAGCACCCGTGTCGGCAAAATCGTGATGGCCGCTGCCGCCAAGCATTTGGCGAGTGTTACGCTGGAACTGGGCGGTAAATCGCCGGTGATTATCGATGACGGTGCCGATATTGCGAAGATTGCGGCTGATCTGGCATCCGCCAAGCAGTTCAACGGCGGTCAGGCCTGTATCTGCCCCGACTATGTCTTTGTGAAAGAAGATCAAAAGACGCAGCTTGTTGAAGGGTTCAAGGCCAATGTGACCAAGAACCTCTATGCGGAGGATGGCAGTATCCGCAAAGAAAGCATCGCCCAGATCGTCAACCAGGCCAATTTCGCACGCGTGAAGGCGCTGTTTGACGATGCGGTTGCGCAAGGCGCAACAGTGGCTGTTGGCGGGCAGTTCGACGCGGACGATCTGACCGTCCACCCGACCTTGTTGACCGACGTCACCCCGCAGATGAAGATTTTGCAGGAAGAGATTTTCGCGCCGCTATTGCCGGTCATGACCTATGATACGCTGGATCAAGCCATTGATTATATTGAGGCACGCGACAAGCCATTGGCGCTGTATATGTACAGCACCAATGACGCGAATGTCCAAAATGTGCTCAACCGCACCTCATCCGGTGGCGCAACCATCAATGGCGTGTTTTCGCACTATCTGGAAAATAACTTGCCTTTTGGCGGCGTGAATCAAAGCGGCATGGGCAGCTATCACGGCTATTTCGGCTTTAAGGCCTTTTCGCATGAGCGGGCCATCTATCTGCACCAGGCGGCCTGATCCCAGGGGCCCCGCCCCCGCCTAATGCCGATGTTTGGCACGATGCTCGGCAAAACTGTCGAGCACGCGGCGCATTTGGTCAATCGCGCGCTGCCGGTCTCTGGCGCTGCGGATGCGGGCAAGATCGCGCTTC
>JACCEC012532787.1_pt1 | contig 15378 bp, 17 predicted proteins | sample 7450121 | NCBI WGS metagenome assembly JACCEC01 (sample SAMN15323455, study PRJNA562643) | freshwater metagenome | isolation source: river surface water | place: USA:Blue River Watershed | collected 2017-08-18 | reverse complement strand
TTCATACATCAAAGTAGTATAAAAAATATGTATTGTGCTGATGTTGTTGCAAAAAGTATGTTATAGTACTATGGTAATACCTTAGCATGACATGATGTTTTTCATAATATGTAATTATGGACATGTAACTCTCTAGGAAGTGAAGAGAAGAAATACCTATTTTGCAACCACAATAACAGCAACTGTTTCCAATCTATTAGAATATATTCTGGTTGAATTGTTTTGAAAGTTTCAAGATTAATGAAATTACAAACATTATGAAATCAATAAAAATGCTCAAAATCAAATTTAACTTATACATAATAATAAGGTGGAAAATACAATTGTTATTTAGTCTAACATGTAAATATTGAATACTAATATACTATATCTTTTACCAAACAAGAAGCCCAAATTATTCATCTTGACCACCAATGTAACAATGATAACAACATTACCATACACAAAAATAGATCATAATAACAACAATACAAATAATGAAGTCATTGATTACCAATACGGGAAGGACAAAAGAAAAGAAGTTTCACCTATATTACCAGATCACATAAAAAGGTTGAAGATATGTCAAATCCTTGAAAATGTGTTCAACAATGGTACCATCATCATGCACAGATACAGTGGATGCTTTGCTGAACCATGATATGTACCATAAATAACTCTCTTTAGACATATGTTGCTCCAAGCTTAATTATTTGCACATTTCCAATTGATGGAAACTGGGATGTAGTAGTCACAATGAAGGAAACAGGAATGCTTCCTGAATTTCAAAATTTTATGACATCTATTGCTAAAGTGGGTTTGATTGATTGTTAGCAAAATAAGAAGGATGTTTTGGCAACATGGGAAGAAGAAACTCTGAGATACAGAGGAGCCAATGATTCAATTATAATTCTGAAGAGGAATTTAATAGGAATCCTGATCAGCATCATAGAAAATTGGATGGAAAAGATATTAACAATACAAATTTTAATAATGACAACAATAAACTTCACAGACTCCTTGAAATGGACCCTAAATTATTTTTCATCAGATCAAACTGGAAATATTTTGATCAAAAGCAACTGATGATCCAATTGATCAGATCCTTTTGATTCATCACACAAAAACAGATTGAAATTAATACTTAGTCAAATCAGCTGGAGAAATGACTATGGTAAGCAGATTTTGTTTGAGAGACAGATTGGTCATATCCCTGTTTGCTGTTCGGCAAAAACAATTATCAAGATTTTTACTATGTACTATGAAGTAACAAACTATTCCAGTCCATTTACTTTGGACAACACCAAAAGGCAGGATGCAGGTGTATATCTGAATGCTATGATTGTGACAAAGGTCACCATATCAGATTTATGATGGCATCACTATGCCAGAATATTTGATAGAAAGGTGAACATCCAATGATTCCATCTGGCTATGGCTCTAAAAGGAGCCAACTGCCCCAGATATGTCACCATGAAGAATTTCAAAAAGAACTTTCTCTTCCTTGTCAATGCCTTCCACTATCATGTAACTAACATGTAACTCTTCAAATCCATTAATTTTACCCTCAAGACAGCCATCCTTCTCTCTTTCCCAGCCCCAGTTCATGATCTCACTGGTGAGTGTGTGCCTGACTCCAATACCAGACCCAAACCCCTCTCATCCCCACCCAATCCACCATATGCTGTCTGCTCCAAGACTTCCTTGACATTATGGCCCTTCTGACCTTGACCCATCCAACAATGTCAGCCTCTTTGGTTCTTTCAACCAACATAATACCACTGCCATCAATATTACAACAACCTTTGTTCCTTTGATAAGTCCCATGTCCAAGACTGTGCCATCAACTACCACTGAAGTGCCCATTCTCTTCACTAATCTCCTCCTTGTCATGATACACCATATCACTGTCTGCTTGGACAAAAATGCCACTTCCATAACAATGCATTAATCATTTACTCTCCAGCTCTGTTGATTCATCTTGTGGATTAAATTGTAAGGGTTACATTGACAATGTCATCAGAGCATTCCCTGTTTTCAATTATACTACCACCATCCATGATAGCACCAATGACCAAACCAACAACCTCAAGAGTAATATATTTCCATTGCCATTTACATCTTCCCCTGTAAATACCATTGTTACATTCAACACCACATCATCACAATTTCAAAGCACATCCAAGAATGGTTTTCCTCACCTCCACCCTTCCTCATTAACTTTTCCAACTATATCCAATGCCTCCATGACCTTACAATCATTGGGGACAGCACCATCCTCTTTTTTCCTATTCAGACCATCAACTCACATGCCACCATCATCCTCAGAGTCTTCTCATTGCCTTCATTTGACCTCTCCTTCTTGTCCCCTCCACCATAACCTTCTCAAACAACCACTTTTGCTTATAAAGCAATGCTGCATGAATGTATTTCATTCAAAGAAATGTTTCATGCTAGCAAAATATACTATTGCTCAAAAAATTATAAGATGGATTGGTTGTTTGGTTTCTTGGGGCATTTCTTTTGATCATTTTCCACTTCCCACTATCATCACTCTGAATTGATATTTTCACAAAATATCAATCAAAAACTCACCAATCAAAATATTGTTGTTCTTGTTTAATGAAATAAAAAAACAGGTGACCAGTCTGCCACTGAGGAATAGCTTCTTTCTTGACTTGTCCTGTGACTAATAATTTACACCCAGTGATGTAAACAGGGAACAACTTTGTGGCAACACTAAATATGATAAGAAGATTACATGAAAGAAAATCTAAAACCATTGTTTCTGGCTTTGCAGGAGCAAATCTCTCCTGTCTTACATCAATGTTTGATTTTGCTTTTAGGCATTGTAGATACTCTATATTTTGGTACCATTTTCTTCAAAGCTTAAGAGAACTCAACAACTGCACTATATAAAATTAACATTAAGGGATGAAACAAATTCACAGTCATCCAGTTTTGAATCAATCATAACATTTTGTGGGGTGCCAGTTGCTGACAAATTGGAGTGCAGCTTGATAGTGTACATGTTTCATGTTAAGTAACAATTATTGAAGCACCAATAAGATGAGAACATTGCTGCCTTGTAAACATTGAGGTTGTGATAGATTCCTACAAGCATATTCTGTCAGGATAGAAGCTAGCCTGCTAATTTTGTACTAATCATCTTGAGACGCCCTAAGACCAAAATCGTAATCTTCAACAACAACAGCTCAATCCTAACATCATGATACTATTTAGCATTCATCGCAGCCAAATTTTGCTGCAAACATTTATATATCAAAAAAGTCCATTTTGGAGAATCTAGTCAAAGTAGTAATTAGTTATGTACATAAACAATATTGAACAATCTCATGCGGCGGCATCGATGGCATCCTTTGACTTTATTGGCCCATCCAATGCATCATGTGACCCACATGCATGTCCAACGAATCCTCCTCCGGCAAGGTGACCAACATCGTCTCCATACTCCTTGTCTGCTCGCCCGTTCTCGATACGTTCTTCCGGAGTTCCGACATAAACCTCGTCGTATTGGATCTTGGTCACCTTCTTCATCACCCGAGCCAACACCCACGCTCCTGCGCACAAACCGGTCCATTCCAAAAAGAGAGCGATGCAAAGAAGAATGTAGGTGACGGGGTTGTTCAAGAAGGCCATGGGAAAGGCGGATGCAGCCAATTGCCAGGTGATTGACGCCAGGATGGTAGTAATGACGGCTCCTTGAAATCCGTAGTTGAGGAATGCCTGGGCTCCATCGGATACTCCAAAAATATTCTCTCCTTCACCGGGCGTGATGTTCAATCCAGTGATGGAAGCAACAAGGAAGAAAGAAAATACGACTGTCAACTGACGTCCAATCATGAAACCAGGGAGATTCTCTCCATTTCCCTTAAACAAAAGATCGCAAGTCTTCTTGCCAAAGAAGGAGTTTCCGCGCTCTTCAGCAGGCAACTTGGCAACAGCGAAGAAGGCAATTTGCATCCCTTCGAGCATACCAACAATCGCCATGAAGAAAAAGAAAAGGAAAACAGAGACTCCGTTGGGCACATTGGGGTACTTCACGGCCATCTGCGTTTGCCCGTTGAACAAGGCTGAAAGAGTCACAGCCAAGCAAAATCCGAGAATGGCAAGAGACATGAGGACACGACCCCAGAAGAAGATGAAGGTGAATCCAGATTTCGGTTCCTCGTTGGATTGGATGGGCTTTCCAGAGACGACAGAGAGAATGTTCTGGATGAGGTAGGATGAATGCATCACTCCAGAAAATTCGACGGCCATGGCGGTGTAGAGCGTGAACAATGCGAAGTAGTTGTTGATGAAATCAATCATGCAATGGGAGGCATTCACTTGAGTGGTGAGTTGTCCCAGAATGCACGTAAAGACGATCATTCCCAATCCAATGTCGAGGAAAACCAACTTCACTCCGTCGGGCAGGCCGAGAACGTCCACTGTGGGATCGAGAGGGTTTCCGCATTGGTTGATGACGAAGACGACCAAGAGAACCATGAACTGGCGGCCCATCAAGTAGCGGTCCAAGTTATCGCCCTTGAAGGCGAGAGCGGCGTTCTTGTACGTGATCGGGTGGGTGTCTTTATAAAGATCCGGGTCGACTGGTGGGAGTCCGACGAGCGAAGCCTGTTGCCCCTCAATCATTGAGAGCCACACGACGGCGAGGGCCATCACGACGAGCGCCACCCATGGGTTTGTTTCTTTGGAGACGCGGGTGTTTCCAGTGAAGATGAGGGCGACCACAATCACGATGGAGAAAACGAGGAGACAGATGGAAGCCACGTATTTGAAGGCCACGAAAGGGGTGATCTTGACGTCATGGGCGTCGTCATGGGACTGCTGCTTGGTGGTGTCGACTTCTGTCATGGTTGCTGTTGTCAAAAATTAATTCGATGTTGGCTTTGGCTCAGATGTGCTGCAGAGTGTTGGGGTGGCGATGATGAAGGAATAAAATTTATGCAAAACATAGATATTTTAGGTGATGATGTTGGTCACTGAATCATTTCATTTTTGTTAGGTAATAGTACTACACTACGCTACGCTACACTACACTGCTCTCTGTGGTACGTGATGGATCTCTTCCACGGTGTGGTGCATTATGACTGAAATGGTGGCCACGCTAGATGAAATATATATATTATTACATCAAAGACTTTACAAGTACAGTAGTAATCGGCGAGGTATGATGAAGTGTGTGCTGGGATCGGATGATGTAGAGAATTCACGTGTATACGCTAAGTTGTATTGTAATGTGTTCCGTAAGTTTTGATTTTGAAATGCGAAGGGACCTGGTTCCAGGAATGGTATGATTGGACATACGGTTTGGATTTTTTGGTTGTGATAGAATCTCTACCCTCGTATGTACCGATTCGTACATAGATTTTCAAAATAATTTGAATTTGACACTTTCCTGGTCAAGAATCATTGGATGTACTTTAGCACAAACAAGACCACTTGGCCAAAGATCGTCATTGTGACTTGGTTCCCCCCATTCTGCCACTGTAAAAATATAATTATTACCAAGACCCCAAGAACATGAGTCAACTAGTCTTATTGTCGTGATCCATATCAAAAATCAATCAATGTAAATAATGAGTGATAAAAGTAGGGTTGCCAGTCTGAAATACATTAGTGACCTGTTCAAATCAACAATGCCATTTATCATAAAAAGACACCAAACAGGAGAGAGGGCGAAAAGAATAAGTTGTAGTTAATGTTTAAATGTTAAACAATATCATATTTATGTCACTATTTTTGTCAAGGATATGGTATGAGGTATATGATATGATGTATTCAATGATGGAATCCTCTTTCACATTGGTCTTGCTCTGCTCACCCTCAATTATCATTACCATTTTTCCTTCTCTTAAATGTTCTATTTTTAAAGGGAGAAGGATGGAAGCAACCACTGAAATAAATGAAACAAAATGTGAGATCTTGCTGGTTATTTGAAAATAGTTCATGAACTATTGAGGTCTTTTTACAACCATTAATTTTCAATAGATGTATTCCCATTTTGTTTTACTGATGTCTTCTTCTACATCTTGTTGAAAAAATATTGTTGCATCTTTGTGACCACCAGCCCTTATTCACATTGTTTGTCTTGTCTACATCTCACCATATTGTAAGATGTATCACACTGTTGCTATTATAATCTGAGGTGTGATCATATTCATCATAAGATGATGGCTATGCCTCCAATATCTCATCAACATTGACCACAGCCAATACCTCAACATCATTGTGCAAAGTGTTTATTGCCAAAAATGTCATCCCATATTGTTATTATGTGCCAAATACGCACAAAGGTGTGGTAATGTTATTTACATCTACATTTAACCTAATTTTGGACATTTTCCACTTGGTTTGACTGTTCAGATAATAGTTGCATCACCATTTCCAACCAAATCATACAAGCGCCCATCTCACAGCCCTAAATATGAGTGGAAACCAGGTGAAGGCAATAATCCTCTTGTACTACTATTTTGTCAAGATCTTAAGCTACAAAAATGAGTCATTGTATAATATATGTCTTTTGTACCTCAAGAATACCATTTTGTGTGAAGATTATTACAAGAACACATTGATCATGGCACTTGTGATGTGAAGAGGGACTCAATAAATGTAGAGAAGATAAATTTTTTGTAGGTGAGAGATGATCAGCAGTGTTCATCATGGAATGAAAGGTATCATGCTTCTCAGAGGCAAAATATTGCAGTGGAATGCAATGACCAAGCCAAAGTTGGCTCAAACATTTGAGAAGATCATTATTTGTTCTACTTACCAATCGCTAAGTTAATCCCATCACTTGGAGGAGTGAATGGAAATATTTTGAATCTACAATGAGAATACTTCAGCAAAAAAAGCATATAGAAATGAGCTCAATCAACAATTCAACAAGATATTGTATTTCTTTGTTTTTAGTTTTTATTTTACACTCTAATGAATGAAACATATGTGACTTTTATATCAGATGCTGGCAGGTACTCACAATTGATACCAACGCCAGTCAGATTTGGAAAATGTTGAGGGATATGATGGTTGGATTGTTTGTTAGATTTTTGATTTCCTGTTACCTCAGCAATGATCTTGGAGTAGTTTATTACTGATGACTTTGATGTGTTCACTTTGTATTGGCTTTGTCTGATGGTTCCTATCTAGGAAAATAGCCAAGTTGCCCAAGCAGTCCACTACCAAATATTCCCAGATTGACAATTAGCAGACACAATTTTGTAATCCTTTACCAAGAAAATCAGTTGCATTTGCCCCTTGGTCTCAATAGAGAAAGGTAATGACACAAGCAAGATTGGCAGCAGCATTCAGAGGCTTTCCTGCTCAAGCAACCCCATCATAACCATTTTTGGCATTGTAGAGGAGCACCACTACATCTTATAAATCAAATGGTGACAGAATATGAGTGAGCTTTTCAAATGACGCCAAGGAACAATCCTGTATCAATGGCATTGACACTCTTTCTTGTTTGAGGATAAGAATAAAGTATATACTAATTTTGGAAAGAGAATACATGGAGTTTTGTCAAGGGAAAACTGCTGGTTGGATGTTAATTGGGGAGTATTCTGAAGAAGGCATTGAACATGAAGGTTTCTGTCCATTTCTTGATGTCACACAGGTTAGAGAGTATCCTCAAGGTGAAGGCATGAAAGTACACCAGCCCCCTGTAGGTAGTCTAGAAGAAAAGCAGTACAAACCAGATGAGTTATATAAATATAATACTACATTTTTGTCCCTATATCATTACAACATTTGACATTGGTAACTTGTTTTTTGTTGATTTTTTGTTTGTCATATCAATTTTAGGGCCTTTCTATAAAATGTCATTTGTCATTTTGCAAATCACCAGATTTTCTTTTTCAAAAAACCTAATTTCCAACTAAGGATAAATTGTACCTATCAACACAGACTTTTTCTCTTAATGGGTCTTTTCATTTTCTCAAATCTTGAAGTCCTATATGACTTTTATGCATAACTTCAGTTGGACACAATTGCAGACAGTCTTGTGTTTTTGCTCTTCAAAGCTGCAATGAACATGAGTGATGCTGTCTCTTCAAATACCCTCTCAAATCTGTCCATGGGGAACAGTCAAATGTAGTATCTTATTCAGTCCTGTCTTGACAACATCATCCAGTCAGAACCACTTGCCATCAGTACATGATACAAGAAAAAGTGATATGTTTATTGTGTTTCATTTCATATCAAAAGTGCAGTTGTTGGTCTTCACAACATCTCACATAGTCTCATTTGATTTCAAAAGCAAGTTATAGAAGGTAGCATATTATGAGATACAAAATTTATCTGTCTTTGAGAGATCACATAATGCATTCCTCATTTATCAATTAAAATACATTAATATCTCATATTTTGTAGTGAGAAAAGAGTTTTCCTCTTTGTTATCACCCAATAATCCTCATATATTCTTGATATAGATTGTTTCATTGTCAACAAATTTGATCTTCACTTTGTTGTGACAGACAGATCCATTCATCACACTTCCACTGACAAAACCTTATCCCTTCTCATCAACAGAAGCATCAGCACTGAGAAAACACACACAATCACCCCTGCCCTTGGCAATATCTACTGTAATGAAAAATCAAATTTTGACAACAATTCTTTTTCAAAACACCATTCACAATTGTTGAATGTTGAATGACACATATTTGAGTTTATGATTGGTATTGTAGTAAGATGATGGAGTAAACACACCTTTTCATCTTATTTTTCTCTGTTTAAGAATAGAAAAATTTATATTCAACCTGTTTTTGGCTGCTTGTGTAAGGGAGATTGTTGCAAAGAATCAACATGTCATTTTTTGATGGTTTTTCTATTGGCAAGTACTTAATCATCATCATTTGTAACATTTGGAAATCTTCATTCTTCTGAATGATGGATCTAAATGTCTTGTTTTATCACCCTTTCATCTCATAGATAGGCTTCAAATGGGTTTTGGGTTCACAGTGGAATGCATTTGGATGAGGCTTGTACACATATGATAGTGTTGCTGAATTAAATGGATTAATATCTTGGAGGTGATGTTCTACTTGATGTTGGTTGTTACCATTGTTCATACTGGTCTGACTTATGTAATCCATTGGAATTTGTTTGTCAGTATCATTCAATAGGAGCTGATTTTTTTGCATTGCATGAACCCTCCTCTGAGTGATGCATGCATAACATTCAGTATACACAAATCAAGGGTTTTACTTAGCATCTGGTATCCTGTAGATACCCAACTGGTACTTCCAAGTTCACCTGGGGGTTCACTGACATGCCATCTACAGCTGCAACTTCACTGTTGCTCTTGTCAGCCAATTCAAACAAAACTGCTTTCTCATGTCCCAATAATAATTCCAGCTCTATACCCACCAGTTCAATCCAACCATGAAGTGATCCCTTCACACAATTCCAACAAACATGTTGCTCTTGAAACTAACTCTCTTCAAATCATCTCCTCCAGTTGATCTGATGAATACATATTCTCTCTTCTGATGTTTTGGTGAGATAGTTGCACTCATCATCTCCTGGAGTAAATACTCTCACAGATGCATCTTAGTTACAAATTGACCTACCACACACATACAGAAAATTCCCATCAGACCCAATAAAACCACAATCCTTCTTGGCATATTCTCATGATTTTTGTATTCTGTTGGAGCCAGTTGACATGAAGCTTGTAGAAATTGATGGTTCATTACAGTGATTTGATCCTTTACTGGAGATGCTATTTCCACTTCAATTTTTGTGGACTACCCAAAAAGTGTTGCATTTGTTTTGCTGACATGAGCATTTTGTCTATGTAGCATATCATTGATAAGCAGAATGGGATGTTTGTGGCTTGTAATTTTCCCCTTGATCCATCATTTAAATACATGACAGAACTCTTATACACATTCCATAAGTCAAATACACATACCAAAATTCAAATACACATACCAAAATTCAAATACAATTACCAAAATTCAAAGAAACATACCTCAATTCAAATACATATGCCTGCTTGATGTTTTTGATGGTTCATTTCAGTTATTTGACTTTTTCTGGAGATGCTTTTTCTCATGTCAAAATTCAAAAACATGAAAGATGTTGAGTGTAAGTATGAAAATTAAAGAAAAAATTTGATTTCAAATACACATGCAAAAGTTCATATACATATGAAAAAATTCAAACAAACATGCAAAAACTCTAATTTATGTACATGCCAAAATTCTAATACACCTGGATAAATTTAGATTCATAAGGAAAATCCAAATAAACAACAAAATCAAACACACATTAAAAAAGTCAATTCTGGAGGCAATTATTCAAATTCTCATTCCAAATTAAAATGCACTTTCCAAAATTCAAAGCAACATGCAAACTTTCAAAACCACATGACACTTTTCAAATAAAAATGGATTATTCAAATACAGATATGAAAATTCAAGTATACCATTGATAATTCAAAAACACATTCCAACAAACAACTAAGATTTCAGTTACATAGGCCAAAACTCAAATACATATGAACAATGGAAATTTTTTTGATACAAACATCAGAATTCATATACACACACCAATATTCAAAGAAACATTCAGAAATTCAAATACATAAGAAACAATTTAGAATCACACAAGAAAATTCAAATAAACATGCAATACCACAATTCAAAGCCACATGCCAATGTACCTTTCTAAATGCAAGTTAACATTGCAATTTTGAAATTCATATGCCTAAATTTGAATGCAAATATCAAAGTTCTAATATGCATACCATTAATCAAATACACATGCCAAAATTTGAATTCACATGCCAAAAATTAATTACAGGTGCCAGTACACATGCAAAATTTCAATGTACGTACCAAAATTCAAAAACACATACCTACATTCAAAAGCATCTACTTAAATTCAGTTACTTAAGCCACAATTCAAAGACACATAAACAAACCCAAAATTCAAAGCCAAATGCAAAAATTCAAATACACATGACAAAATTCAAATACACATGACAAAATTCAAATGGACATGTCAAAATTCAAATACACATGGAAAAATTCAAATTCACATGCAAAAAATCATATTCATACAACACAATTAAAATACAAACTCCAAAAAATCAAGTACTCAAGACAAATCCAAATACTCATGTTGAAATACAAATTCAAATGACAATATTCAAATACATACTAAAACTAAATTATTGTTGCCAAAATTAAAAGACACATAACCCAATTCCAATGCATTTGCCAAGATTCAAAAAGAACTCAATATTTCAAATACACATGCCAAAAATCAAATGGTCATTTCCAAATTTAAGTACACATGCCACAATTCATATAAAAATGCTGTCATTCAAATACATATGCTTCAATTCAAATACAATTGCAAAAGTTCAAATACAGCTTTCTAAATTCAAGTAAATAAGCAAAAAGTCAAATAAACATGCCAAAATTAAAATACACATATCAAAATTATAATGCACATGCCAAAAGTCAAATACATATGCCTGGATTGAAATTCACATATCAAAAGTCAAATAAACAAATCAAACATCAAAATTCAAAGACACACGCAAAATTCAATCTATGTAGTATTCAAGGTCATGAACAACCAACATATTAGATCCTACAACACTATTGTCAACATACAAGTCAATTTTGATGTGGATACTATCCTTAGAATATTTTTCCAATGACTTTGCTGTTTCAAGAGGATGTCCATCACTATTGGAGGAAATGCACCAGAAAGACAAAAGTCTGGCATCATTTTTGGATTCTTAGTGAGTTGAGGAATCTTGTCATTAACACCCATTTCTAATCTACAGCATGCTTTTCATCATATTCTTTGCCTTGCTTTGTCACCATGTTTACTACCATGACATTGACATTTTGACAAAGGGTAACAAAAGAGGTAGTAACAGCCTTGAATTCATTGTTTCTTCATAAATGGTTGGTACACTGATGTTTACAGTCATCTTCACTCCTCCATTCAGTGTTGGGCTGATTGCTTGGGCATATTTTATGTCAGTCATCTCTATGTCTTGGCCCTTAATGTCCTTAAGCATAAGGGTCTTGGGGCATCAATACCAATGCCAACAATGGGAAGGTGCTGGTTGACTCTCTGGTGCAAGACTTGATTCACAAGACACTCCTCATTGCATCAAAGTCACCTGTGTACTTCTTGCTATTTGAGTTGAAGGGCAACTTAGCTTGGACAAGAGAGGGATCAGTGATGCCATTGAGAAAGTGGCAGACCCTTGTACCTAGTACTGGGATTGTATACAATATAGTTGGTCTTCTTGGCCAGGGCTGGCATGATATGTTAAGTTGTCTTGTGTTGCTCAACATGCATTGCAAAGGTTAAGCCCCTTTGTGCTGAATAGTATTTTCCAGGTCAGCTGCAAGTGTATCCTTGGTCCCACCTCTGAGAAATGTGTTGTATAGATTCCTCCAGGCAGCCCAGCAGTCAGAGTGGAGGTCAAATTTCTCCATGTACACTTTGTTCTCAGTGCCTTGCACAATTTGCCTCAGTTCCAGGAAACAATATGCATTACCTCCTGCAGCCTTGTGGGAATACATGTTCAAGGTGGGCTCCCCATCCACAGATTTCATATTATTCAGGAGTTCAGTGAACTTGACAATCCAATAATTCCTGATCATTTGATCATCAAACAATTCTGCCCCCAGGACAGAAAACTGGCCCAGCTGCAGGGTGTATGTCCTCATGCATTAGGTAGGAACAGGGTGCTCCATCTATGTCTTGGATCTATAAAAAAGATTTTTATCATACCATTGCTGGATGCATAGTTCTTTGTATCCCATGTAGTGTGGTTGTTGATAGCCACCTTGTTATCATGTGCCTCCTTGATTTCCTGTTGGAGACAAAGCTCCTTGCAGTCCTTGAAGGTAATAATGCTGGGATTGTACTTGATGCCACAGCAACGCTGGTGTTAGAGAGCAAAGCACCTTACCCATGGTGGTTTCTTGGGATCAACGGAGAATGTTGATACTGGGATTCTGGGTACAACGCTTCATCCCTCTGGGCTTGTAGATGGCAGACACAAGCTGCTCAATTCCCTTTTCATTCAGACAACTCAAGGCCTGAGGTTTCTTATTCCATGCTCATCCATTATGGCATTGACAAACTCATCAGCCAAGCCCAGGGTAAGAAACATCATTACAATGAAGGTCTTTTTTACAGAGACAAATAACTCCCTGTCCTGAAGGGCCCTCAGGTATGCAAGGTCCCCTGTCATTTAAGCTTTCTTGTTAGCTGTTTGGCAGCATACTGGCTGCTCTTGAACCTGGCCTTGGCTCATCTCATAGGTTCACTTGATGGCTGGAAATTGCCATTGTCCACAAACACTTTGTACACTCTTGGGTCCATCTTCTCTACACAGTTAGTATTTGGGGTATGCACTCCCCTCCTTTCATTCATCTCCTGATTCTTCCTTCTCCTCTTTCTCTTCCTTCTCTTATTTTTCTTTTCCCTTACTTGGGTCATCAGCTTCATCAGTTGCCCCCTTGTTTATGACAGGCTATCCTAGAATTATCCCTCCCCAGTGTATGTCCCCCTTTCCTGGGGATAGGATGCTGTGGCTAGTGGAGCTGACATCATAAACACCATTGTGGGATATCTGATCAATGTAACTTTGTCCTTGTATTGTGAGGGAACACTTCTGGGTCCTCATGGTAAGACCTAGTCTATGTTACCAAACAGCAGCTCATTTGTCAGTGATGAGTCTTTTTCTGTTGCTCATCATCAAAATGCAGCCAGCTTTGGGTGGTTCTTTTCTTTTGAAGAAAATGTCTCAGGGGTAGCAATCATTTGCTCAGGCATGCCTATTCTTAAATTGGAAAGCAAACTCTCTGCTTAGCCCATCTGTATTTGAAAGAAAACAAAAGATCTTGTCTTGATCAAGATTCCACTTCAGCACAAGACATTGGAGGGTAGGGATGAGTGCAGTAGGGGTTGTGGTAACAACTGAGTCTGATGAAATAGTACAACTATTAATTAGATAATTACTTCATAGAAGGAGTGATCCAAAGTAATTCATCCATATTCCTAAATAAAATTATAAACTACATGTTAACTAGACAATAACTAGGTAAACACACAGGTTCTCTTGATATGTGTCCAACATGTGCTTGATATTTTGTAGTTTGCTTGTTCTGCCTTGACACTCCAAAAAATAAAATCTTAAGTGTTGCCAATTGACACCATCATGTGCATTGGTCATTAATTGTTCCATTCCAATGTAGTTGTTAGAAATTCTCATGCTTCTTCTACAAATTTCTCAGATTATATGAACCACTGAGTAAACAAACCATGTCCAAATCTCACCTGTTTTCAATGTACATTAGCTTTTTCTTCCAAAATTGACTGGTTCCCACTTCCCACATGCATTTGCATCACCAATCAAACCATCATGATGTGAGCTTTTGAAAAATGTGTGATACTCCTTCTTTTTCTCTACATATAAAAACCAATACAAAAAATTACACACAAATGATAATCCTGTATCTTGTATGGTATTGTGATATTGGATTGATATTAATTTTTATCATATCATGCTGTCAAACTGTGAGATTGATGGAAACTGTGATTTGCAAAGAATGCATACAACAACATTTTATCTATACTGTGACATAAAATTCATCATGAAGAGGTTCATAAATCAAAGTAGTATAAAAAATATGTATTGTGCTGATGTTGTTGCAAAAAGTATGTTATAGTACTATGGTAATACCTTAGCATGACATGATGTTTTTCATAATATGTAATTACACTGGACATGTAACTTTCTAGAAAGTTAAGAGAAGAAATACCTATTTTGCAACCACGACAACAGCAACTGTTTCTCTTAATAGCCTTCAAATTAAGAGAAGAGTTCATTGTAATCAATGGAGACAAAGATAAATTCTTTAGTGTGATAATTAATTGAATTGATGTTTGCAATTGATGTAAGAATTGTTTTATGAATTATCAAGATAGTTACAATCATCAGGGATACACGCTCTATCTCAATCAAGTGTGATATTGTAATGATCACTAGTCAACATAATATCTTTTGTGTCACACATCTTGTGATACGTAAGATATCAGCACACAAAAGCACAAACAACACCAAAAGGTTTGTGACATAAAGTCAGTTGTTCTCAACACTCCCTCTGGAAGGAACGCTTGTTGAGTACAAACTACCATCCCATGAGCCACTTTTGGAGGTATTCAAACACTGCCTTCACAAGTCCTTTTGTGAAGATATCTCCAAGCTACTCGGTTGTATCAATTTTCAAGAGTTTAATACCCCTCTTCACAATTTCTTCCCAAAACCATATCGTTTTAATTGCATTGTGTTTTTTCCAAGGAGTGAATTGTGGCGGTAATGTT
>JACCEC012244241.1_pt1 | contig 15379 bp, 14 predicted proteins | sample 7450121 | NCBI WGS metagenome assembly JACCEC01 (sample SAMN15323455, study PRJNA562643) | freshwater metagenome | isolation source: river surface water | place: USA:Blue River Watershed | collected 2017-08-18 | reverse complement strand
GATTTCTTTAAGTTCAAATTACGTTTAAATTAAAACTGTTTACGTTTCAAATAAAATCGATATAAAGAATTATTCATAATATAATTAAACGGATAAACAGATATTTTTAAAGAAGATGGAATCGCAAGTTGAAACAAAGAATCAAATTAAGGAGAAGAAGGTTAAAAAGATGGTACAGAAGAAGTTAAATTTGGATGTAACTGTGCAACAACCTCAAGAGGTAATTCCGACATTTCCTAAATTGTATCAATTGAATAATAATGATAAGATATATGAATGGTCTGTGAGGATTGAGAGTTCATCGGGTGATAGTTTTGATGTAATAACTGCACATGGTGAAAAGGATGGAAATCTGGTGACACACATAACGAATATTGATAAAGGAAAAGTGAAAAGAACGGTATTACAACAGGCTATTCAAGAAGCAGAGAGGAAATGGAAGAATAAGAAGGAGAAGGATTTATATTGTGAGTCAGTGGAAGAGACACAAACGAATGTGGTTGTCCGTCCGATGTTAGCGAATACTTTTTCATTTGATGCGTATAAGAAGGGTGGTCGTGCTTTTAGAATTTCACTTCCTGCATATGTTCAAAAGAAATATGATGGGATTCGTTGTATAGGATATAAGAGGGGTAATGAGATTATTTTAGAATCTCGTAAAGGTATTCCATTCCAAAATTTCGTATCATTAAGAAGACAATTAACAGAAATATATAGTCAATTACCGGGTTCATTTTATTTTGATGGTGAATTGTATACGGATGAATTTGATTTCGAGACATTATCGGGATTGATTCGTTTGAGTGAAAAGAAAGCTACATCGGAAGATTTAGCGAAGATTGAAAGGGTTCAATATCATATATATGATTTTGTGGATGTTGCTCGTCCTGAAATGACATATAGAGAAAGATTTGAATTTTTGGAATCATTATTGACACGTAATCAAGATAAGAATTTATTGATGAGAGTGGAAACTGAGATAGTTTCTACACTTGATGAGATAAAGGAGAAACATGATTTATATGTTTCGAGGGGTTATGAGGGAATTATGATAAGAGAAATGTCAGGTCCATATGAAGTTCAAAAGAGGAGTAAATATTTACAGAAATATAAGGAATTTTTCGAAGAAGAATTTAAGATAGTTGGATTTCATGAAGGTACAGGGGATATGAAAGGATGTGTCATATGGGATTGTGAGAATAAGGATGGAAAGGTATTTGCAGTAGTTCCGAAGGGAACATTTGAGACGAAACGTCAATTTTATTTGGATGGAGAAAAATATATAAATAAATTGTTGACAGTGATATATCAGGAATATACAGCTGATGGTGTTCCTCGTTTCCCTATTGGAAAAGGAATTCGTGATATCTTTTAAATTATCCTGAATTTTATAATTAGTTTTTTATTTTTTTATGTGAATCAATAATAGAGAATATATATATTATTGAAAGATGGTGTCAAAAATGCGAGGTAGTGGAAAAGGTGATTTCATGTTATTTGTTAAATATATAATCATATTTGTTATCTTTTTTGTATTAACATATGGAATTATAACATATTGGATGAAAGGGAGCGAAATGTTTTCGGATTATAAATCATATGAAATGGATCCAAACAAAAAAGTGAATATAAAGAACAAATTCACAAAGGATTCAAAATGTTCATCGAAAGATGTTCAGTATTGTTCTAAATTTGGAAAAGTCGCTTTAAATAATTTCAATAATAATGATGGAGGATGTATGTGCGCAGATATGGAAAGTGGTGTTTAATTCCCCATTGATTCTTTATTTTCTATCTCATATAAATCATAAAATATTCGTTCCATATTTTTTTCTTTAAGTTACTTTTATAAATGATATTTTTTATTTCATTTATATTTGAATGGTGACCCTGGATTTAATAAAGCATTAAAATCGATTAAATAATAACTTTTTCTATTTACAAAAATAACAGGTGATAATGTTCTTCCATTAAAAACAATACCAACAGGCATTGGTTTCTCTTTTTTAAAATTATTGCGGAGGAATGATACTACTTTCGGATAAGAATGAAGGAGTTCATTAACATGATTTATTAGAATTTCATTTTGATTTTTGGAGTTTTTGATGCGAGTTTCGATGTGATTTTTTCCACGAACGGGATAAACATTTTGTATGTTGAAATATTTACCAGGTGCATGTAACATAAAATAATTTTCATCTTCAATTCTGTTTATGACTTTTTGGATTTTGTGAAAATCGTGTTCATCTTTGTGAACACCAGTATCGACATTTTTATTTAAAATAATATTATTTTTCATTTCTTCAATTTTAGATTTTGTTTTTTGTTTTGTTTGTTTATTCATATTATCACTTATCCTAATTTATTTTCAGAAAAAAATCAACTTAAAAAAAAGAAAGAAATATAAAACAGAGAGGAAATTATTGAAAATGAGTTTATTTCATAAATCACTTCAAGTATTAAAGAAACCGGTTATTTTAAGTACTTATAACAAAGTATTTGGTGTGAATAATGCGGATAAGATAAATGATTATGTATATTTGGGGAATCGTAATTCAGCGAATGATATTGATTTTTTGAGGGAGAAAGGTATACAATCAGTTTTGAATTGTACGGAGGATGAAGAATTTAATGAATATTTCAGGGAAGAGAATAGGATGAGATTGGCAATAAAGGATTCAAGAGATGAAGAGAATAGAAGATTGGTTTATAGTCAGATTGATTTAGGTGTTCAATTTATAGAAGATAATGTTCAACAAAAGAAAATAGTATTAGTTCATTGTTATTGGGGGATAATGAGGTCAGCAACTATAGTGACTGCTTGGATAATGAAACATCATAAAATGAATCCACAAAATGCAATAAGATGTGTTCAAGAGAAGAGACCAAAAGCGATGAATGATATGTATAATTTCAATGATTTATTGGAAGAATATTATGAGAAGAATCTACTTTAGTATAAATACGTTTACAACGGAAATATAATTTAAGGATAAATTAAAAAGGAAAAAAGAAAAAGGAAAATGAATACAAATCAACAAAATGAAAAACAGGAATTGTCTGTAAGAGATATGACAGAAGTAAATGATGAAGGTGATTTCAAAAGGGGTAAAAGAAAAAATTCATATCAATTTAATAGTGATGATGAGGAATGTAATTATAGACCAAGGAAGAAACAGACGGAGAAGGAGAAGATGTATGAGGAGAAAATAATAAAGAAATCGAAATCATGTGATTATTTTAAGAAACAGATAAAGAAGAGACAGATTGAGATTATAGATAAGGAGATGGAGATAGAGAATTTTTTACATGAAGAGGTTCCAATTCGTTATAGGATATTATTTTCGTCAATTCCGATTCAGACGAAATCATTAATAATTCAGAAGATAGATTATTTTGATTCATTATCATCATTTGATTCGGAATATGCTAAAATGAATAAATGGATAAAGGGTATTTCTCGAATTCCATTTGATAGAATTATAGAAATGCCTGTTTCAATTTCAGATTCATCTATTAAAATACAGAAATTCCTTTATGAAGCTCAAATCTTTTTAGATAAAACAATTTATGGACAAATGGAAGCTAAAAATAAAATGATTCAAATTATGGGTCAATGGATTGCTAATCCAAATTCTCGTGGTCAAGTTATTGCTTTGGAAGGTCCCCCAGGTGTTGGTAAAACATCACTCATCAAAAGTGGTGTTAGTAAAGCATTAAAACGTCCATTTTGTTTTTATGCATTAGGAGGAGCAAGTGATGCGAGTAATTTAGAGGGACATTCATATACATATGAAGGAGCAATATGGGGAAGAATAGTAGATATGTTAATGGATTCGAAGGTGATGAATCCAATTATATTTTTTGATGAATTGGATAAGATAAGTGATACAGCAAGGGGTCATGAGATAACAGGAGTATTGACACATTTAACGGATCCATCACAAAATAATACATTTCATGATAAATATTTCGCAGGGATAGATTTTGACATATCAAAGACATTATTCTTTTTTTCATATAATGATGTGAGATTGATAAATCCGATTTTAAAAGATAGATTAACAATTATTGAGTTTTCGGGATATAATATTGAAGAAAAGATAAATATAGCGGAAAATTATATATTACCTGAATTGATGGATAATAATGGATTTAAATTGGGAGATTTAGTTTTCACTAAGGATGTATTGAGATATATAGTAACGAAGTTTGGAAAAGAAGAACAAGGTGTGAGAACTGTGAGAAAGAGTTTAGAAGATATTATTATGAAATTAAATTTATTGAGATTGTTGAAGGGAAATGATATTGAACAAAAAGAGAATAATATATTGATAGATTATGATATTCCCAATTTTAAAATTCCATGTGAATTAACAACTAAAATGATTGATATATTAACAAAAAATTCATCATTAAATCCTAAAAAGATGAATCCCAGTTTACAAATGTTATATTTATAATTTACAAATGCTTCTTGATTATATCGTGGATAAAAATATATAATTTTTATCTATTTAAAGAGTAGATACTTTTTTATAAATGTCAGAATCACCTGAAGAGGACTATGAAAAAATAGCAAATGATAACAATGATGATAATATAAATATCAATGATAATAACAATAATGATATTAATATTAATGAAGAAAACATGTTTGAAATTGATGAAGAAAAGGAGATTGTTGAGGAAGATAAAAAGCAAAAAGAGGAACAAATGGATATGGAATTAGAAGAAGGGAATACATCGAAAATGAATATAGTATTTAGATATTTCCAACCAACGGATTTAGCAAAATCGGCTTTTGGTCTTCTTAAATATTTACTTTCAAAAAAACTTTCTGAAAAAGGTATTTCGTATAAATATCCACAAGATGCTACTCAATTTCTTTTTTATATTGTCACTTCCACAGAATTGCCAACTGAACCTTCCGAAATATATAAATCTGTTAAAAAATCGAATGTGATAATGGATGATGGAAAAGCACAAAACATGATATTTGTGATTGTAGAAGAGGTAGAAAATGAAGAAGCTTGTGACAAATTCAATTCACCAATTAATGAATATGATGTTTTTAAATTATATATTCAGAAAGAAAGGAATGATAAAAATCATATAATGATGATTAATTGTATAAATAATGATATACAAATTGAGAAGTTAATTTCAAAGATGGAATTTTTTTATAATAAATTTAAAAATGGGATGTCAGGGGATACTGATGAACAGGAAGAAAAAGAAGAAGAGACAATAGAAGAAGTTGAGAAGAAGAATTTAGAGAATTTTCCAATAGAGGGAGAAGAAGAGAATAATTTGGAAGAGATAAAAGAATATAGTATAAATAAAAATGTTTATTCGAATTCGGTTTTGTTGAAAGTGGATGATTCGTCGAAGTTATTTTTGAAGAATCCGGCACAAACAATAAAATTGGTTTTGAATAAATTTAAAGGAATGATGAATGGATTCCCTAAAAACACAAAAATAATTTGTTCAAAAATATTCGATGTTCTACAACAAAAAGATGAATCATTTTATATCGAAACTGATAGAGCCGTAATGTGTGATATTTCTATTTATAAATTTGGGAAAGAAGAGAATTTAGGGCAATTTTCCAGTAAAGTCTCAAATCGTTTATTTGAAAAGAATGTTGATAAAGTTGATAAATTGATAGATAATAATCAGAAATATTTGAAGAATCCATTACGGAGATATTTGATATTACGTGATTATATGAAACAAAATAAAGAGGAAAATCGATTATTTGATTATGATATACATTTAAATGAATATTATCCATCATATGTGTTGGAAGAGATATTATTGACGAAGATAGCGCAAAAAGGTGAGAAATTTAGAATGTTAATTCCTTTTTTCACACATGTGCATATATTTAATGATAAAGAGTTGAATAATAATGTTTCGAATGCGAATATGGAACAATCATCTATTTATTTAATTTCTTATTTACTTTATGATAATCGCCGAATTTATTTTTTACCACTTTATTTGATAGATAGGGATAATAATGAGGAACCATCAGTATTAAATGAATATACAATATCGAATAAGAGGATGAGAAAGGGTTTAGTGGATAATATTTCGAATTATTTACAATCAATAATAAGAGAATCAGTTTTGAATTCATTTGCGAAAATACAATATGGGGGATTAATAACACCATTTATTGATGAAATAGAGAATGATGATATTCCATTAAATGTAATGTATTTTTTGATAGTTTTCTTTCAATTATTTTATTCAATATTGAATCCAGAAGAGAACCCAAATGAAGTTCTTCAAATATTTTCAACAAATGACCTTAATGACCACTTTTATATCTTCCTCACCTTTTTACAAGAAGTCTGTTAATTCTCCGAAAATCCACGCAAATCAGTTTAATGAGAATGAACTTAAAGAAATCAACCGCTGACCTAAAGGCCCGCATGCGACCCCATTAAGGGGTCGCTCAGCCGTAGTGCTAACGGAGGCTTTTGTCGTTTAATGAGAATGAACTTAAAGAAAATTATATTTTTGATGTTTTGGATGATTTTGTGTGTGTTTTTTCCTTATATTTTTTTATAAAAATAATATTTTTATAAAAGGTTATTTAAAAGAAATTAAAAAGAATCTAATTACCTCCTCTGAGTCTTAAGACTAAATGAAGAGTCGATTCTTTTTGAATGTTGTAATCAGAAAGTGTTCTTCCATCTTCCAACTGTTTTCCTGCAAAGATAAGTCTTTGTTGGTCAGGGGGAATTCCTTCCTTATCCTGAATTTTTGACTTAACATTTTCAATAGTGTCAGTTGGTTCGATTTCAAGGGTAATAGTTTTACCTGTTAACGTTTTTACAAAGATTTGCATTTTGGACTTTCTTATCCCTTATCAACTTTTATTTTCCCATTTCGAGAAAAATAAATTTTCTTTAAGTTCAATTTATTTTAATAATATTAATTTTATATTTTTTTAATTTAATTGGAATTTTATAATTTAATAATTTTTAATTTTTGGGGAATTTGTTTGATTTAGTTTTTCTTTTTATAAACTCTCTTTTTTGGAGTTTCCGAATTAGAAGCTGTCGATTCAGTCGCTTTACCTGTTTTAGTTGTTGCCGTTTTTGCCATTTTCTTCTTATTATCAACTAATTCTTTACAAATCTCAACATTCATCTTATGTATCTTAACATGTGTCGGAATATTCACATACACTTTATCCAATTGAACATAATTACCATATTTACCCGTATTAATAATATACTTTCCATGTTTTATTGGTAAAATCAATTCAATTTTCTCTCCATTATCATTTATTTCTTCAATAATGTTTAAACAAGAAATTGCTTGTTCTTCTGTTATATTCTCTTTATCTTCAATTCCTTCTTTTATAGGAATATTATTTCCATTAAATGACAAGTATAATCCATTTTTACTTTTACATAATAAAATTGGAATTCCATTATATTCCGTAATATTTCGGGGATAACTGTTCTGAATCGTTTCCATAAATTCCTCCATACTTACTCCTTCTATTGTGTCACCTTCTCTCAATTCCACATATTTCTTCTTTTTATCTTTGTCTTCTCCTATTTGATATAAAGGTCCATTAATAGATTGATAAACATAAACATTCTTACCATCATATTCTCCAATATTCCTTTTTTGTATTCTCTGACTATTTGAAGCTGAAAGTGAAGCCGAAGAACTATTTAATTGCGAAACAATTGGATGAAAACTTTGATAACATTCATCAACAACATTATTCCAAATCATATTTCCATTTGCAACTTCATCCAATTTATTTTCCATAACTGATGTAAACTCTTCATTTATAACAGTTGCGAAATGGGTCATTAAAAATTCATTCACGCGTTTTCCTAATTCTGTTGGTGTCAATTTACCTTTTTCACCACCAATTGAAATATCTATAGAATGATTCTTTAAAAGATTATTTTGTTCTTTATCCAGAATCCAACATAAACCCTTCTTTTTCTTTCCTGGTATATTCTTCTTTTCAACATAATCTCTTTCAAACAATGTCTCTAATGTTTTTGCATATGTTGATGGACGTCCTATACCTGCAACTTCCATTTTCTTTATAATTGTAGCTTCTGAATATCTTGGTGGAGGATTCTGATATTTCTCTGTTGAAACAATCTTCTCATTTATCAATCTATCTCCAACTTTAACATCTCCAAATAATGAATTCGTAACATTCTCACCATCATCATCATTATCATCTTCTCTTTTCGGTGTATCATCATATATCTTTTTAAATCCATCAAATATTATTTTCTCCACAGTTGCTTCAAATTTCTGTTCACCACTATTTTCCCAACCAATTATCATAGTATATAAATCATATACAAAATTACTCATTTGACTGGCAACTGTTCTCCTCCAAATCATCTGATATACTGATTGAGCACTCGAATCAAATGTTTCATCCAATTCTCTCATGAAAATACTTGTTGGACGAATTGCTTCATGTGCTTCTTGTGCTGATTTCGTCTTTGTTTTATATACTCTCGGATGATGATAGGGTTTTCCCAAATCTTCTTCACCTAATACAAATGCTTTTATTTCTTTCATAATATGGTCACTTAATAAAGTCGAATCTGTTCTATGATATGTTATTTTACCACTTTCATAAAGATGTTGCAATATATTCATTAATATTTTAGATGGAATTCTAAGACGACTACCAATATCTTGTTGAATGGTACTTGTTGTGTAAGGTGGTGGTGGTCTCCTTTCAATCCTCTTTGAATCAATCGATTCAATCACAAATTCACTGACGTCTTTAAGTTGATTCAAGAAAGTTTCAACTTGACTATTATCGGTGAAAGTTTGATTGAGAGAAGAGACTATACCAGGTTTAAAATATCCAATTGTTTTAAAATATTTTCTTTCTTCAAATTGTGCAATTGACATTTCTTTTTCAACAATAATTTTTAAACAAACAGATTGAACTCTTCCAGCACTCAATTTTCTTTTTATAACATTTAATAATGGACTCAACTCAAATCCTACTAATCTATCCAATACTCTTCTCGTTTGTTGCGAATTTACCATATTCATATCTATTCTACGAGGATTCTCAACAGCTCTCCGCAATGCTGTCTCTGTAATTTCATGAAAACAAATTCTGTTTTCAGTATTGAGAGGCAATTTAAGAACAACAGCACAATGCCATGCAATAGCTTCTCCTTCTCTATCTTCATCAGATGCTAAAAGAACACGGTCAACTCTTGCCATTGTTGCTTTAAGTTCTTTAATGTGTTCAGCACTTTTAGGAAGATTTTGATAAATGGGTCGGAATTGGTTTTCGACTTCAATACCAAGAGGATTTTCAGAAGTGGAAATCAAATCACGAATATGTCCAAAAGAAGCTTTCACAACATAATTGGGTCCAAGGAGTTTCTCAATGGTTTTAGATTTCGCAGGAGATTCAACAATCAAAAGGGTTTTCATATTTCTTGTGTTTTTCTATTTTCTGTTTTATGTTTTATGTTTCCTATTTATTTTATAAAGAATTGAAATTTTTGGAATCAGTTTTTTTCTCATTAATTAACTTTTTAAGTTTTTTATTCTATTTAAAAATATGATTAAATAAAAGAATAAATCAAAAATGTCATCGTTTGAATCTGCTTCAAATTCCTCATTACAATCATCATCCCAATCCAAAAACTTAGTTTATTTCTGCGTTTTCCACAAAGAAGAATATGTGAAATTATTATTTTTATTATTGGAGAGTATGCATTTATTCGGAAATGTTCAAGAAGATACTGATATAATTATTTATACAACAACTGAATTCAAAAATAGAATTGAAAAAAGTCATCTTTATACATCCAAAATACAATTTCAAATAAATGATTCATATACAACTCTTGTTCAAGCTTGTAAAGCTCGACTCGATATTTTCAGTTTCCCTGTAATAAACAATTATCAAAAAATATTATATTTAGACACAGATATTTTATTCCGTCATCCCATTGAAAATGTATTCAATATTATTACTGAAGAGATGGTTGAACCTAAATTATATGCATTAATGGAAGGACAAATTGACCATCATAGTGATATGTGGGGAAAATCATTATTTGGTAATGATATTCATCAATATAAGGATAGAAGAGCATTTTCATCAGGAATAATGTTATTTCCAAACCATATTGAAATTATGAGAGTATTTAATGAGATTAAACAACATATGAGTAGAAATAATAATCAGGGTTTTTATGACCAACCTTATTTAAACTATCATTTTTTCAGAAATAGAATGTATGATAATGTGAGATTGAAGAATGTCGCTATATTAAATTGTCAAGATATTATGACACCAAAGACACTTATACATTTTTGTGGTGGAGTTGGTAATCATGGAAATAAATATGATAAAATGGCTAATTTTATGAGGAATATAAAAGATGATTTGATTCAGGGGATTACGAGAATAACAAAAGATTTAATAACACAAAACTTGATGCCTATTATAAATAGTACAGGAGAGAAATTGGAAGGTAATTTGTTTACACCACATTTACAGAAAAACTTCACTGACCGTTTTGTAAATAAACAAAAAAATCTAATCAGTTTAGCTATTAATCCCAAAATTAGAAGAGTTTTAGAAATCGGTTTCAATGCCGGTTTCTCTTCTGCACTTATGCTTTTTTCTAATCCCCATCTACAACTTACTTGTGTCGATTTAGGTGAACACAAATATACACTCCCCTGTTTCCAATTCTTAGAACAAATGTTCCCTGGTAGAATAACCATTCATATTGGTGATAGTACTAAAGTTATGCCTACTATACGAAATCAAGAATTTGATATGATTCATATTGATGGTGGACATATGGTAGAAGTTGCAGAATCTGATATTGTTCATTCTTATAGATTAATTCGTGAAGGAGGTATTTTAATATTTGATGATTACAGTTTCCCTCATCTTCACACTTTATGGGATAAATATATAAATATATATAATTTAAAGAAATTGGATTTCCCAATTTATCACACCCCTGACCATGATATCCGTTATGTACTAACTAAATAAAAAAAATTCAATATAAAGAAATTTTAATATAAATAAATAGACAAACAAAAAATATAGAAAGATGAATTTAATAACAGTAGAGGGTGAATTTAATGCGTTTTCTCAGATTAGTAAGGGGTCTACCAGAAGAAGTGAGAAGAATTCAAAGATGAAAAAGATGGATAGAGACAAACAAAGATATTTAAAGAAACAATATGATGGAGGAAATTCGAATGATGAAAATAAGGGATTTACACCAAAATGGAGTGGTAGAAATGTTTATGACGAAGATGAAGAGGATGACGAGGGAGAAGGGGAAACAGAAGATGTAGAAGAAGTAAAAGTCCAAGAAGTCCAAGAAGTCCAAGAAGTCCAAGAAGTCCAAGATGGAGGAGAAGAATGGATTCCTGATGAAGAATTTAAGAAGATGAAATTGAATAAGAAGGAAATGAGGAAGAAGAGGAAAGAGAAAGAACGGGAACAGAAAGAGCGCGAAGAAAAAAAAGAAAATGAAAATGAAGAAGAGGAGGAAAATAATAGTGATAATGATTAGGAGAAAAGATGAGTTTTTTGAAAAATTGTAAGAATTGTTATTTTATTTTGATAATTTTTTTGATATATGTTTTTTATATGTTGGGTTTAATGGTATCAGATTTAATTGATTTACATTTTGATGAGATGGATGCATCGAAGAGAGACCAATATTTGATGATTGAGATTGTAATTGAGTTTGGATTTGCTTATTTGATTCGTGTTATTTTTGAAAAGTATCATAAGAATATATTGGATCCATTATTTGGAGTATTTTATACAAAAACACCTGAATATATGTATTTATTAATACCAATTGCATTTATAATAGGTGTTTATCAGAATTTGAAGAAGGGTAATAATAAGATGGTATATTTGATGGAAAAATATGCTCCACAAGTGATGGGAAGAAAACCTCCTCAACAAAATGTGAATCAGAGTATAATATGAATTTAAGATGGTTAATTTATAATTTATAATTTTTTTAGATATAAAGATGTTGAAAATCAATATCTTTATTTTAGTTCTTTTCTTTTTTCTTGGGTATAGGTTTTGTTTTCCTTCCACTATTCAGAACTATTTCTTTGGGTGTTTCGGAAGTTGAAGTAGAATTTGAAGCAGTATGTTCAGCATTTCTCAAAATACTTCCAATAGTAATTTCTTTTTCATTACTTCTTTTCAGATTAAGAGGTCGCTGTTGTTGTTGTTGTTGTTCAATTGTTTTATATTGAACACCGACTTCACTACAAACATCTTCTAAAGTCATTTTATCCATTCTATAACGGTCATGTAATCTATTCAAAATAGTTTTCAAGAATCTATCTGTGTCAAATGGTTTTCTCACAACTATCTCACCCAAATTCTCATTTAAAGTATTCTCCTCATTCGATAATAGTTGAACTATTTCCTCTTCTGATATCTTATCATCTATTTTAATATATTCAATCTCATTTTCAGGTGGACTTGGAACAAACACAGCATACATTGGATATCTTCTTTTAAAAGATATCAAATCAGCAATAGCATTTGGACGATTACGGAGTCCTCTGCGAATTAAATCACATTCAATAGTTGTCATTTTCATTCCTAAAAAATAACAATGAAAACGACCATTTCCCATTATTTCTTCCCAATATTTAGCTCCATAATGCATTGCCCAATTATTTAACCATTCAGACCAATAATGGGGATATGTTGGTGTATCGCGAATAGCAATATCCATAAAATGAGCGAGATTAGGTGTAGAAGTAATCGCATCAGTAGAATATACTCTTTGATGTGTTTCTCTTAAAGCCATTAATTTTAATTTTGCTTCTTCGGAAAGATATTGACCCATAATATCAATGTCATTACAAGCTCTGTGTCCAATAAAATATAGACAGACGGAACTAAATAATAAAGTTTGAGATTGGTCGAGATGATTTAATTCTTCAAAATAGAATTGTCGATAAATATTAATTCTATTACGAATTTCATTATATTCTCTTTTTAAATAAAAAGGGAATTCTTGATTTTTCAAAAAATTCAATGTATTGTCATTCAAGAAAATAGTTGATAATATCCATTTATTTAAATCCGAATAAGGAACATAAACACAAAAATCATTTGTTTTATCCATTTGATGTTTTGTTGTTTTTGTTTTCTTACACAAAATCAAAATGGTTAAATCGATTTTCTCTTCAGTCATTTCTGTATCCTCAGCTGTTTGATTTCTCATATTTCTATAAAAAGCATATTGATGAGACATAAATTCTTCAATTTGGTCACAACGATATATTTGTAAAGTATCATAATGAAGTTGATAAAGAATTTTGAAGAATGTTTTTTTATTAACTTGGAATGTTTTCATACCAAATCGAACATATTTCTCTTTCAAATTTATTTTGTAATATTCCGATGTTTGTAATACATTCATATTCATAAACAATAATATATCTAAATTTCCATATTTTCTCAAAGCATGTAAGAACATATCATCTATAGCATGGTCAAATTCTGTTATCATCTGTTCTTTTTTCAAAGCTAAATTCATCAATGAATCATAAATTACATTGTTGTAATTACTTTTTTGACGGATTTCTTGAGAAGGAAGTTTCAAATCATCTATCTTACGTAAAACTCTCTGTTCCGATGTTGGAGAATTCATTTTCTTTCTTTCACTTTTGAATTTAGAAAAGAAATTCTCAATTTTAACCCCTATAAAAATCATTTTTTTTATCATTAAACGTAAATTACATTTCTCTACCCGTAAATATCTGATTTAATTGTCTATTTACTCTTATAAATGTTGCACATTTTCCAATATCTTTTATCTTCTTTGCTCCCAAATATGTCATTGAAGAACGAATTCCACCTAAAATTTCCAAAATAGTATTCTCAATGGGACCTCTATAAGGAAGTTTAACTGTTTTTCCTTCACTACTTCTATATTTAGCAACACCACCAGCATATTTATTCATAGCAGTTGTTGAACTCATTCCATAAAATATTTTAAATTGATTCCCATTTTCGTCTTCAATAAGTTCACCTCCACTTTCATAATGACATGCAAACATAGAACCACTCATAACAAAATCAGCACCAGCACCATATGCCTTAGAAAAATCACCAATTACTTGAATTCCGCCATCACTGATAATATGAGCATCCATACCATGAGCAGTATCAGAGCATTCCATAACAGCACTCAATTGGGGCATACCAATACCAGTTTGTTTTCTTGTTGTACAACAACTACCATTACCAATACCGACTTTGACAATATCAACTTTTCCATTCATGACTAAATCAAGAACACCTTCTGATGTGCAAACATTTCCAGCAATAATTACTTTATCAGGATATTTTTCACGAACAGATGCACAAACCTCAATGAAACGATTCATATAACCATTAGCAACATCCAAACATATAAAATTAGGATTCCGTTTTTCCATTATCTCATCCAAATTAGCCAAATCATCAGGACGAATTCCACTTGTTACTGCATAATAATTAATATCTAAATCAATAGGAATATCATCCCATTTATAATATTTATGAAGACAAGTTAAAACTTGATGATTTTGAAGAACTTGAGCCATTTCAATAGTTCCAGTTGTATCCATGTTACTAACCATAATGGGAACACCAGTCCATTGATAAGGAGAATATTTAAATCTCATTGTGCGAGTTAAACATACTTCAGAACGGGAAGTGTAATCAGAACGTTTTGGTAAAAGTAAAACATCAGTGAAATCAAGTTTTGTATCATCCAAAATTTTCATTTTTATTACTTTTCTTTTTAATTTAAAGAAAATTAAATCGAAATTTATACTCATAAAATATTTCTTTATTATTTTCAATATAAAGAATGTCAGAAATAAATGAAATTCTTGTTGGAAATCTTTTTCATAAAATTTTACAAATAGATAGCGATAACAAAGAGACAAATGCTAATATAAAAATAAATTGGTATTTTACCAATAGCAATATGGATAAAAAAAGATGGATATCACCATATGAGGTTGAAGAATATATTTTGGGATATATAGAAAGTTATAAGATGAATGAGGATGATGATTTTACAATTACTTTTGATTCATTTATTTGGATGGGAATTTCTATATTTACAAAAAACAAGAAAATAACAAAAAAAGAAATTGAAGAATATTTTGGAAATTTGGAAAATGAGAATGAATATGATGAATTATATAGAAAAATATCGCATGATATTTTTATCCGTTTATTTAATTTCCATATTCACTCTTATGAATTTCTCTAAATATCCCTTAATTTCTTTGAATTTCTTTGATTTCCCTGAGTATTTATTTT
>JACCEC010335491.1_pt1 | contig 15385 bp, 12 predicted proteins | sample 7450121 | NCBI WGS metagenome assembly JACCEC01 (sample SAMN15323455, study PRJNA562643) | freshwater metagenome | isolation source: river surface water | place: USA:Blue River Watershed | collected 2017-08-18 | reverse complement strand
GGATCCCGCTCGAACTCGTCGACGTAGCGGATCTTGTCGCCGACTGTGACTTCAAAGTATTTGCATCGCCCGCTAAAGATCCGAACGGTCGGGTGGCAGCGCTCTGCGTGCCGCAGGGCGGCAAGCTGACGCGCAAAGAAATCGACGATTACACCGCCTTCGTGGCGCGCTATGGCGCCAAGGGTTTGGCCTACATCAAGGTCAACGAGCGCGCGAAGGGTCGTGATGGCTTGCAGTCGCCCATCATCAAGTTCCTCTCGGATGCGGCGGTCGCCGGCATTCTCGAGCGCACGGGTGCCAGCGACAACGATCTGATTTTCTTCGGCGCCGATTCAGCCAAAGTCGTGAACGATGCGATGGGCGCGCTGCGCTTGAAGGTCGGTCACGATCTGAAGCTCGTGCAGGGCGAGTGGGCGCCGCTGTGGGTCGTCGACTTTCCGATGTTCGAGTTCGATGCGGATGAGAATCGCTGGAGCGCGATGCACCATCCGTTCACCTCGCCGAAAAATCTCGATCCGGAAGCGCTCAAAGCCAATCCGGGCGAGGCGCTCGCCAAGGCGTACGACATGGTGTTGAACGGTTCGGAGATCGGCGGCGGTTCGGTGCGTATCTATCGCCAGGATCTGCAGTCGACGGTGTTCGATCTGCTCGGCATCGAAACCGAGGAGGCCCGCCGCAAGTTCGGCTTCCTGCTCGATGCGCTGAAGTTCGGAGCGCCACCGCACGGCGGTATCGCCTTCGGTCTCGATCGACTCGCGATGCTGATCTCGGGTGCCGACAGCATCCGCGATGTCATCGCATTCCCGAAGACGCAAACAGCGGCCTGTCCGCTGACCGACGCGCCGACCGAGGTGTCCGAGAAGCAGTTGCGCGAGTTGCACATCCGCGTGCGTCAGCCGGCTGCGGCGACGCCGAGCTGATCAGTCGAGTTTCTTGCGTAGCTCGTAGAGCTGCTCGAGCGCTTCGCGCGGGCTCAAAGAATCCGGGTTGAGTGCACGCAGTGCCTCAACGATCACTCGGGCCTGAGCCTGCGCCAAATCAGCGTCCGATAGCGCGCTCTGCGCTCCATTGTGCCCCTCGTGGGTCGTCCCTGCTGGCGCTAAAGCGAGCTCCCCTTGTGGGCCGCCGTCACCGCGACGCAGCGCTTCACTCTCCAGTGCAGTGAGATAGCGTTTGGCATCCGCCAAGACCTCGCGCGGAATGCCCGCGAGTTTGGCCACCGCCAACCCATAGCTGCGACTTGCCGGTCCCGGTTTCACCGCGTGCATGAAGACGATGCCATGTCGGTGTTCGGTGGCATCGAGGTGAACATTGGCGACACCCGGTAATTCTGCTGCCAGTGCCGTGAGCTCAAAGTAATGCGTCGCGAAGAGCGTGAACGCGCCGACTTTCGAGGCGAGATGCCGAGCGGTCGCCCACGCGAGCGAGAGTCCATCAAAGGTGCTCGTGCCGCGGCCGATCTCATCCATCAACACGAGACTGCGCGGTGTCGCGTTGTGCAAAATATTAGCGGCTTCGGTCATCTCGACCATGAAGGTCGATCGGCCACCCGCAAGATCATCGCCGGCGCCGATGCGCGTGAAGATGCGATCGATGGGCCCAAGTAATGCCGAATCGGCAGGTACGAAGCTACCGACGTGCGCGAGCAGCGTGATCAACGCCACCTGCCGCATGTAGGTGCTCTTACCGCCCATGTTAGGGCCGGTGATCACGAGCATCCGCGTGAGCGCATTGAGATCGATATCGTTCGGTACGAACGGCTCACTCGAGAAGCGCTCGACGACGGGGTGCCTGCCACCGCGAATTTTCAGTACCGGCTGCGATGTGAATTCGGGTGCGACCCAGCGCAGCGCTTCGGCGCGCTCGGCAAGGCTCGCGAGCGCATCGAGATCGGCGACCGCCGAGGCCGTTTCTTGCAGCTCGGCGAGCGTCACGCCGAGCTCGGTCAATACGGCTTCATAAAGCTCTCGCTCGCGCGCCAGCGATTTGTCGCGCGCACCGAGCACCTTGTCTTCGAAGCTCTTGAGCTCCGGCGTAATGAAGCGCTCGGCATTTTTCACGGTTTGCCGTCGGATGTAATCGGCTGGCACCTGCTCGGCCTGACTGCGCGAGATCTCGATGAAAAATCCCTGCACGCGGTTGTAACCGAGCTTCAGTTGCGAGAGTCCGGTGCGCTCGCGTTCGCGTGCTTCGAGCTCAAGCAAATAGGCATCGGTGTCTTGCGAGATGCGTCGCAGTTCGTCGAGCTCGGCGTCGTAGCCTTTGGCGATCACGCCGCCCTCGCGAATGAGCGTCGAGGGTTCGAGATCAATCGCACGTTCGAGTAGCGCGAGTTCGTCCCGATGTTCACCGATGTGACGGCATCGATCCTTGATGAGCGCAGTGCTCATCGAGGCGAGCGTGGCTCGCAATGCAGGTAAGGCAGCCAGTGCAGCGCGCAGCGCGGTGAGATCGCGGGGGCGGGCGGACTTCAGCGCGACGCGCGCAAGCACGCGTTCGATATCGCCGATCGGTGCCAAAGCCTCACGCAAGGTCAGATGCGTGCGCGAGGCGAGAAGCTCAGTGATCGCTTGGTGACGCTCGCGTAGTAAACCTTGATCCGTGATGGGTCTGTTGAGCAAACGGCGCAGTGCGCGAGCACCCATGGTCGTCACGGTGGTATCGAGCAGCGCGAGCAGCGTGGCGTCGTCGCGCCCCTGTCCACTCGTATCGATTTCGAGATGGCGCCGTGTGATGGCATCGAGATGCAGACTCGTGTGTCGATCTTCGACACGCAGCGCGCGCAGATGTGGCAATGCCGTGCGTTGCGTGTCGCGCACGTACTGCAACAACGCTCCCGCTGCCGCAACCGCCAGTGGCATCGAACGCTCGCCGCTTGCGTCGATGCCAAAGCCTTGCAAATCGAGCGTGCCGAGCTGTTCGGTGAGCAGGCGCCGCGCCGTCTCGAGCTCGAAATGCCAGGGGGCGCGTCCACGCCAAGCAAGACTGCCGGTGCGCTCGCGTAATTCCGCACCGATCTCGCCGAGCCATTCTTCGGGAATGAGTAGCTCCGCCGGTTGCAGACGCTCGAGCTCGGCCACGAGCGCCGAGTCGCCGTGACCTTCGAGCACGGAGAAACGTCCGGCACCAAGATCGAGCCAGGCAAGACCAAACCCGCTACCCGTCGGCAGCACGGCAGCGACCAAGGTCTCGCGCCGCTCATCGAGCAGTGCAGCATCGGTGACCGTGCCCGGTGTGATGATGCGAACCACTGCGCGCTCGACCGGACCCTTGCTCTTGGCAGGGTCGCCAATCTGTTCGCAGATCGCGACCGATTCGCCTTTGCGCACGAGCCGCGCGAGATAGTTCTCGGCGCTGTGGTAGGGCACGCCCGCCATCGGGATCGGCGCGCCTGCCGATTGGCCGCGTGCGGTAAGAGTGATGTCGAGCAACTGCGCCGCGCGCTTGGCGTCGTCGAAAAAGAGCTCGTAGAAATCGCCCATTCGATAGAACAGCAACACGTCGGGGTGCTGCGCTTTCAGGCGCAGGTATTGCTGCATCACAGGCGTGTGTTCGGCGGTCATCGCGCCATTATCGTCCATGCGATACTGGCCCTGCATGGAACCCGCACCGGATAATCGACGGCTTGACCAACTCATCCGACGGCTGCGCGCCGATGCGCTCACCGTGGCGACGGCCGAATCCTGCACAGGCGGGTGGCTCGCCAAGGTGCTCACCGATCGTGCCGGCTCCTCGGCTTGGCTGCTCGCGGGTTGGGTGGTGTACAGCAACGAGTCGAAGCAGCGCGAGCTCGCAGTCCCTGCCAAGTTGCTCAAACAGCATGGAGCGGTCAGTGTCGAGGTCGTGGCGTCGCTCGTAAGAGCCGCGCGTCAGCGCAGCGGCGCGGATTTGGCAGTCGCGATCAGCGGCATCGCCGGGCCAGGTGGCGCCGTACCCGGCAAGCCGGTCGGCACGGTCTGCTTCGGATTTGCCCGCAAGCACGGTCGCGGCTCAGTGGTTGAGACGGTGACAAAACGCTTCCGCGGCGATCGTGACGCCGTGCGTCGCGCCGCAGTGCGCTACGCGATCACGGGTTTATACAGTATGGCCTCCAAAGGCTCCCTGTATAGCCAGTGAACGCCTCGTGAAATAACGCGCTTCACCGACTTTTTCGGCTCATTCCACGCAGTTCGCTGTGGGATAATTTGTGCACTTTCTCACTCTTTCCCGCCAACCTTTTTTCGGGGATCTCATGGACGACAATCGTAAAAAAGCCCTCACCGCGGCACTCGGTCAAATCGAAAAACAATTCGGCAAGGGCTCGGTCATGCGCCTTGGTGACGCAGCCGCTTCCTACGACATCGAAGCCGTCTCGACCGGCTCGCTCGGCCTCGACATCGCCCTAGGCATTGGTGGCTTGCCGCGCGGTCGCGTCGTCGAGATCTACGGTCCTGAGTCCTCGGGTAAAACCACGCTCACGCTCGAAGTCATTGCCGAGATCCAGCGTAATGGTGGCACGGCGGCCTTCGTCGACGCCGAACACGCGCTCGACCCCGTCTATGCCGAAAAGCTCGGCGTCAACGTCAACGACCTCTTGGTCTCGCAGCCGGATACCGGCGAGCAGGCTCTCGAAATCACAGACATGCTCGTTCGTTCGGGTGCCGTCGATGTCGTTGTCGTCGACTCGGTCGCGGCGCTGACCCCGAAAGCGGAAATCGAAGGTGAGATGGGCGAGCTGCAGGTCGGCTTGCATGCCCGTCTCATGTCGCAGGCGCTGCGCAAGCTCACGGGTAACATCAAGCGCTCGAACACCATCGTCATCTTCATCAACCAGATCCGCCTCAAGATCGGCGTGATGTTCGGCAACCCCGAAACCACCACCGGCGGCAACGCCCTGAAGTTCTATTCCTCGGTCCGTCTCGACATCCGTCGCATCGGTGCGATCAAGAACGGCGAAGAAGTCATCGGCAACCAGACCCGCGTCAAGGTGGTCAAGAACAAGGTGGCCCCGCCGTTCCGCGAGGCCGAATTCGAAATCATGTACGGCCAGGGCATCTCGCGCGAAGGCGAAATCATCGAGCTCGGTGTTGCGCACAACTTCATCGAGAAGTCCGGTTCTTGGTACGCCTACAAGGGCGAGCGCATCGGTCAGGGCAAGGAAAACGCCCGCGAGTTCCTCAAGACCCACCCGGATATCGCTCGCGATGTCGAATCGCAGATTCGCGCCAAGTTGCTGGTGAAGCCCAGCAAGGCCGGTGCTGCGGCTGAGGCGCCAGAGAAAGACTGAGCCGCCTTGGCCCTTCGCCTCACGTGATCTCACGCGCTGGCTTTCGTAACGCCGCGCCGGAACAGCCGGAGAATCCGGAGTCCGCGCGGCGTTATGCGTTGGGGTTGCTCGCCCGTCGCGATTTCGGCTCCGCCGAGCTCATCAACAAGCTCACCGTGAAGGGCTATACGCCCGAGGCTGCAGCCGAGGCGGTCGCCGCTTTGCAGGAAGAGCGGCTCCTCGATGACGCTCGCAGCCTCGAGGCCTTCGTGCGTGCCCATGCGGCGCGGGGGCAGGGCCCGATGCGGATCCGCCAGGAACTTGCGACGCGCGGTTTCCCCGCGGCCGACATCGAGGCAGCCCTCCATTCAGGCCCCGATTTCGTCACGATCTGCCGCGAAGTCCGGCAGCGTAAGTTTGGTGCCAAGCCGCCCGGCAGTTGGGCGGAAAAGGGCAAGCAGATGAGATTTTTGCAGTATCGGGGCTTTTCATCGGATCATATCCGGCTGGCGCTGGGCCAGGACCCCGAAGACCCCTAAAAACCTCGCATGACTCCGCCGACCCCGAAGGGCAAGCCGCCCCATATGAGCGCCGCCGATGTGCGCCGCGCCTTCCTCGAATTCTTCCAGAGCCGTGGCCACGCCATTGTGGCCTCGAGCTCGCTGGTGCCGGGCAACGATCCGACGCTGCTCTTCACCAACGCCGGCATGGTGCAGTTCAAGGATGTCTTCCTTGGCAAGGATAAGCGCGACTACGTTCGCGCGACTTCCTCGCAGCGCTGTGTGCGCGCGGGTGGCAAGCACAACGATCTCGAGAACGTGGGTTACACCGCGCGGCACCACACCTTTTTCGAGATGCTCGGCAACTTTTCCTTCGGCGATTACTTCAAGCGCGATGCTATTCGCCACGCCTGGGATTTCATCACCGGTACTTTGCAGCTCGATCCAAATCGACTGTGGGTGACCGTTTTCAAAGACGACGATGAAGCTGCCGACATTTGGCTCAAAGAAATTGGCGTTTCGCCGCAGCGCTTCTCGCGGATGGGTGAGAAGTCGAACTTCTGGGCGATGGGTGACACAGGCCCCTGTGGTCCTTGCACCGAGATTTTTTACGATCACGGCGAACACATTGCAGGTGGCCCGCCGGGCTCGCCCGATGAAGATGGCGATCGTTACGTCGAAGTATGGAACCTTGTTTTCATGCAGTACGATCGCGCGCCCGATGGCACGCTGACGCCGCTGCCGAAGCCTTCGGTTGACACCGGTGCTGGTCTCGAGCGCCTCTCGGCGGTGATGCAGGGCGTCACCAACAACTACGACATCGATCTTTTTCGCAAGATCGTACAGGCCGCCGCGACGCTCGCGGGCACGGATGATCTCGCCAATCCTTCTTTGCGCGTGATCGCAGACCATATTCGCGCTTGCACCTTCCTCATCGTCGATGGCGTGCTGCCCTCGAATGAAGGGCGTGGTTATGTGTTGCGCCGCATCATTCGTCGCGCGATTCGTCACGGCCACAAGCTTGGCATCAATGGCGCGTTCTTCCACAAACTCGTCTCGGTGCTCGAAGAGCAGATGGGCGATGCCTATCCGGAACTGCGCAAGGGTGCCGCGCAAGCCACGCGCGTGCTGTTGCAGGAAGAAGAGCGTTTCGCCGAAACCCTCACTACGGGCATGAGTCTGCTCACTGCAGCGCTCGATGGCCTCAAGGGTGAGGGCGCCAAGGGCAAGATGCTCGATGGCGAGACGGTATTCCGTCTCTACGACACCTACGGATTCCCTGCCGATCTCACGGCCGATGTGGCGCGCGAGCGCGGCTACAGCATCGACAGCGCAGGTTTTGAAGCCGCGATGGAAGCGCAGCGTGAGCGCGCCCGTGCGGCCAGTCGTTTCGGCGTCGATTTGCGTGCGGGTACTCAGCTCGACATCCAAACGAGCTTCTGCGGATACAACGCGCTAGAGGGCGAGGCGAAGGTTGTTGCTCTACTGCGCGGCGGCGAGCGAGTCGAAGAACTGCGCGCCGGCGAGATGGGCGAAGTGATTCTCGAGAGCACACCGTTCTACGCCGAGTCTGGCGGTCAGGTGGGCGATGCCGGTGAGCTGCGTTCGGTGTCGGGTGCGGCGGTGTGTTTTTTGGTCGAAGACACGCAGAAGCGCGGTTCAGCGGGCGCGCACTCTCATGTCGGCAAGCTAGCCGCAGAATCGGCAGCACTGCGCGAGGGCATGACCTTGCGCGCGAGTGTCGATGCGCGACTGCGCGCTGCCACAGCGCTCAACCACTCGGCGACGCATCTTCTGCATGCGGCGCTGCGCGAAGAGCTCGGCGATCATGTGCAGCAGAAGGGTTCGCTCGTTGCGCCCGATAGACTGCGTTTCGATTTCGCCCACTTCGAGGCGGTGAGCAGCGAGCAATTGCAGCGTATCGAACGTCGGGTGAACGAGCAGATCCGTGGCAATGCAACGGCCGAGACGCGCGAGATGTCGTACGACGAAGCGGTTGCTGAAGGTGCGATGGCGCTCTTCGGTGAGAAATACGGCTCGAGTGTGCGCGTACTGCGTATCGGTGATTTTTCGATGGAGCTCTGTGGCGGCACGCACGTCGGCCGTGCGGGCGATATCGGTCTCTTCAAGGTGATTGCCGAGAGCGGCGTCGCTGCCGGTGTACGTCGTATCGAGGCGGTCACGGGCGAGGGCGCGCTGCGTCTCGTCGAGGCGCAGGAGTCGGCCGTACGTGAAGTTGCCGGTTTGTTGCGCGGTACGCGCGATGAGATCGCACAGAAGGTTCGCGACGCCCTCGATCGTATCCGTCAACTCGAGAAAGAAAATCGCCAGCTGCGTGACAAGCTCGCTTCGGGCCAGGGCACTGACCTCGCCGCCTCGGCCGTCGAGGTTGCAGGCCTGCAGGTCGTGGCGACTCAAGTCGATGGGGCGGATGCCAACGCGCTGCGAACCGCCGTCGATCAGCTCAAAGACCGGCTGAAGCAGGCGGTGATTGTGCTCGCGTCGGTGACGGCCGAGGGCAAAGTGGTGCTGGTCGCCGGTGTGACCGCAGGGGAGACAAGCCGCATCAAGGCCGGCGAAATCGTGGGCCATGTCGCCTCCCAAGTGGGTGGTCGCGGCGGTGGCCGGCCGGATTTCGCCCAAGCAGGTGGCACGGATGCGGCCAAGTTACCCGAGGCTTTGGGCGGAGTGGTCGTCTTCGTGCGTCAAAAATTGGGCGGCTGACACTTTGGCGTAAAGCGGTACGGACGTTCTGGACGCCCCGGCCAGATTTATCTATTGTTGGCATCAAAGCGCCCACTCTCACGGAAGAGTTGCGCGCCGGTCGGGGCTCTCACAGGGGGTGGGGTCTCGGTACCGGCGGTCTGCGGCAGAGGCGCTTGCGGGGTACAACTATGCTGATACTCACCAGACGTGTCGGGGAAACCGTCATGATCGGCGAAGAGGTGTCGGTCACTGTGCTGGGCGTCAAGGGCAATCAGGTGCGCGTGGGCATTAACGCGCCGAAGAATGTCGCCGTGCACCGTGAAGAGATCTTCGACCGAATCAAGTCGGAAGACGGAAGCTCGGATCAAGGCGAAGCGCAGCAGGGCATGCGAGCCTGACGGCTGCGGCCAAGCCTGCTTTGACCTGCCAAGGCTCGGGGCCGTATCATCGCGGCCCCGCGAGCGGAGAGATGGCCGAGTGGTCGAAGGCGCGCCCCTGCTAAGGGCGTAAGGGCCAAAAGCCCTTCGAGGGTTCGAATCCCTCTCTCTCCGCCAGTTCCCGAAGTTGATTACGAGCTCCAACGGGTCCGTCACGCTCCTTTCTTCTGGCAGGGTTTCTGCGAGTCTGGTGCGACAGCGCGCTGAGGAAGCGCCGGTTAACTGACGATACTGCAACCGTCGATACCACGTGAGTTCCGCCCCTTGGGAAATTCGTGGTTCGAGAAGCCCGAAGCGGTGAACGTATTTCGTTCCCCATCTCAGCGGTAAAAGGGATCGTTGGGGTTAGTACTAGAAACACTTGCTTCGGGCTTTTTATTTTTGGGGCCATCAGCGCCCCACTAAGTCAGTTCATCGCTACAACATCGTCCAAACGGTTGAAAAGCCTCCGTACGTGCGTTGCCGCACAAACCCCGCGCAAATCTGTTGCGAGAGGGGGGGGGTGCGTTGCAATCAAGTTGGGGGCTGGTGGTGTTGATGGACGGATTCTCGCTATGTTGGCCTCTACAAGCCCCTTTTTTCGCGCATTGCCTGATCGCATCAAAAATCGGCTTGCACACTCGATATCTTTGATTGAGTTGACACGAGGCGAAACCGAGCAATTCCGTGAGGGGGACGCTTATCTTTACTTTCCGGCAACCTGTGTTCTCAGCGTTTCCGTGCGCGTTCCGAATTTACCCAGTGTGTTTATGACATTCGCCGGAGCGAATTTGATTGTCGGGCTTGGGGGCATAATCGGCACTGAGGCTTTAATTTATGGGGCTCGCGTGGTCGGTAGTGGGTACGCGTATAGGGTTCCAGAAAGATATTTTCTGTCCATGTTTGAGTCTGCGGAGCAGTTTAATTTGTTCCAGCGCAAGGCCGCGCTCACCGCAGCGGAGCTCGCGATCATCAAAGCTACTTGTGGAGCAACCCATTCAACTGCGCAGCGCCTTGCGTGCACACTTCTCGAAGCATGTGATGCTTTTGGGGTGGGTCGGCCCATCACGTTGATGCAGGCTGAGTTAGCGCGTCTCCTGTCCGTGACTCGGGAATCCGTTGGGGGGTTGCTCAATCAGTGGTTTCGCGCAGGTATCCTGATGCATCGGCGTGGTCAGATTTCGCTCGAACATCGATCTGGAATACTTGAGCTATCGTGTCAATGTTATGAGGCGACTCATGATCTCCAAGGAAGGGCGCTGCGAAGATGGCAAGAAATTACGTGGCGCTAGTCATCACGCGCAGTGGCGCACAAGTCGAGCGCTGATGGTGTGCGTCGCCATTCGCGATCTCGACTCGCTGCGACCTGAATAGATCCGAGGCTTCCACCGGCCGCTACGCTTTGAGATCGAATCGATCGGCCTCCATCACCTTAGTCCACGCGGCGATGAAGTCTTTGACGAACTTCTCGCGATTGTCGTCTTGCGCATAGAGCTCGGCGTAGGCACGCAAGATCGAGTTTGACCCGAACACGAGATCGACGCGCGTGGCCGTATAGCGCGTGGCGCCCGTCTTACGATCGACGATGTCGTAACTGTTGTGGCCTGTGGGCTTCCAGTCGAAACGCATGTCGGTGAGCGTGACAAAGAAGTCGGTCGTGAGAGCGCCCACGTGCTCAGTGAAAACACCATGCTGGCTGCCGGCATGATTGGTGCCGAGTACCCGCATGCCGCCCACCAGCACAGTCATCTCCTGCGCAGTGAGACCGAGCAGTTGTGTTCGATCCAGGAGTAACTCCTCGGGCTTCACCGCGTAGTGCTCTTTCTGCCAGTTACGGTAACCATCGGCGAGCGGCTCCAGCACGGCGAAGGAGTCCACATCGGTCTGTTCTGGCGTGGCGTCACCGCGCCCGCTCGAGAAGGGCACGCTGATATTGAAGCCAGCGGCTTTGGCTGCTTTCTCGACACCGACGTTTCCCGCGAGCACGATGATGTCGGCCACGCTGGCGCCGACCTCGTGCGCGATTGGCTCAAGAACAGAGAGCACTTGGGCCAGTCGCTCGGGTTCGTTGCCAGCCCAATCTTTTTGGGGCGCAAGACGAATACGAGCGCCGTTCGCGCCGCCACGATGATCCGAGCCGCGGAAGGTGCGGGCACTATCCCAAGCGGTACAGATCAACTCGGCAACGCTGAGCGGGCTCGCAGCGATTTTAGCTTTGGCAGCCGCGATATCGAACTGGTCATTCCCCTTGGCGATCGGGTCTTGCCAGATCAAATCCTCGGTCGGCACTTCAGGGCCGATGTAGCGTGACTTCGGGCCCATGTCGCGATGCGTCAGCTTGAACCAGGCACGAGCGAAGACCTCTGAGAAGTAGGCGGGGTCACGATAGAAGCGCTCGGAGATTTTTCGATACTCCGGATCGACCTTCATCGCCATATCCGCATCGGTCATGATCGGATTCAAGCGGATCGAGGGGTCCTCAACATCGGCAGGCCTATCCTCTTCTTTGATGTTGATCGGTTCCCACTGCCACGCGCCGGCGGGGCTTTTCTTCAATTCCCACTCGTAGTTAAGCAAGAGGTGGAAGTAGCCGTTGTCCCAACGAGTGGGGTACGTCGTCCACGCGCCTTCGATGCCGCTCGTGACGGTATTGCGGCCAACGCCGCGACCTTTTTTATTGAGCCAGCCGAGCCCTTGCGCTTCGACATCCTCGGCTTCCGGATCCGGTCCGAGGTCGGCGGCATTGCCGTTGCCATGCGCTTTGCCTACGGTGTGACCGCCAGCCGTCAATGCGACGGTCTCTTCATCATTCATCGCCATGCGCGCGAAGGTGAGGCGAACATCTTGTGCCGTGCGCAGCGGATCTGGTTTGCCGTTCACGCCCTCGGGGTTCACGTAAATCAAACCCATTTGCACCGCAGCGAGTGGATTCTCAAGACTCGTTCGATTCTCGTCTTCGTAACGAGTCGACTTCAGCCATTCTTTCTCGGAGCCCCAATAGACATCCTTCTCCGGCTGCCAAATATCTTCACGACCGAGGCTGAATCCGAAAGTTTTAAGGCCCATCGACTCGTAGGCGACGTTGCCTGCGAGGATGATGAGATCGGCCCAGGAGATGCGATTGCCGTATTTCTTTTTGATGGGCCAGAGCAGTCGTCGCGCTTTGTCGAGATTGGCGTTATCGGGCCAAGAATTCAGCGGGGCGAAGCGTTGGTTGCCCGTGCCCGCGCCACCGCGACCATCGGCCACACGATAGGTGCCCGCGGCGTGCCACGCCATACGAATCATCAGGCCACCATAGTGACCCCAGTCTGCTGGCCACCAATCCTGACTGTTGGTCATCAGCGCGACCAAGTCTTTCTTCAAGGCAGCGAGGTCGAGTTTTTTGACCTCCTCGCGATAGTGGTAGCCCTTCAGCGGATTCGTTTTGGTGTCGTGCTGATGCAGGATGTCGAGGTTCAGAGAATTTGGCCACCAGGCCATATTGCTGCTGTGGCCCGAGGTGTTGCCACCGTGCATGACGGGGCATTGACCGGTCTTTGACATGGCTATCTCCTATCTGCGTTTCAATCTTCGAGATCAGCGTACGCTCGAATCAGACACGCGTGCCAATCGAAGGTTTCGATACGGAGGATAGGTTTTTTCGATCAGTCGATCAGTGCGGCAGACTTCACTAGGGCCCATACGGGTGAGCCCCTACTCAATCGCAACGTTGCGAGAGCTCGATGGGTAACTCGCGAGAGCAGCATCGCTTCACCACACCGAACCGCAACTAGTGCCTGCGAGGCATGCGCCTCGTTCGTGATCGACTCGATCACACCTGGAATGACGTTTTGAATCGTGCTGTGACTTTGCGCCGAAGTTGCGAGACTCACATCGCGAGCGAGGATGCGAAGACGAATAGTCGCACCCGTCTCGAGTCCGGCATCGCGCACCCAAAGCGTGCCATCACCAAAGTCCACCTCTGCCAGATGAAACTGTGGGTCGACTCCCGTGATTCGACTTTCGATCACGACGCCAGCCTCATCACCAGCTGCCGCGGCCATCGCGGCGTTGGTGCAGATTTCGCGCAAAGCGCCGCTCGCAGTGACGCATCCGTTCTCTAGCATGACGACGTGATCGGCAAGCTTCGCGAGTTCATCGAGCGAGTGTGTCACGTAGATCACCGGGATCTGTAACTCGCGGTGTAGTCGCTCGAGCCAGGGCAAGATCTCTTTCCGCCTGGCCACATCGAGCGATGCGAGCGGTTCATCAAGCAGCAGAATCTTTGGCTGCGTGACGAGCGCGCGGGCGATGGCGACGCGTTGTCTCTCACCGCCCGATAAGTTGATGGTAGAGCGCCCGAGCAATGCCGCAATACCCAGAAGATCGATGGCATCGTCGAGCGCCGTGCGGGCTACCGCCCGCTCGATGTGCAAACGATTCAGGCCAAATTCCAAATTGCGACGTACATCGAGATGCTCGAAGAGGCTCGCTTCTTGAAAAACGTAGCCGAGTTGGCGTTGCCAGGTTGGTACGAAAATCCGTCGTTGATCGTCTTGCCACACTTCATCATCGATGGCGATGCGACCCGATGCGCGCTCGAGACCCGCGATACAGCGCAGTACCGTCGTCTTCCCTGAGCCCGAGGGGCCGAAGAGCGCGGTGACGCCCTGCGCAGGAACGGCGACGTCGATTGCTAGATTGAAGTCGGCGCGTTGCAGGGCGATCGATAGCGTAATCGCGGGCGTGCTCATGGCAGCGCCGCTCCAGCGCGACGACGCAGCCGAGTAAGCGCCACCAGCATAACGAAGGAGAACGCCACCATCAGCGCCGCGAGTCGATGCGCTGCTTCATATTGCATGGCCTCGACGTAGCCGAAGATCTGCGTCGCGACGACGCGCGTTTCTCCCGGAATATCGCCACCGATCATCAGCACCACGCCGAACTCACCCACGGTGTGTGCAAAGGTGAGTACCGCTGCGGTCAACAAGCCGGGCTTCGCCAGTGGCAATGCGACACTGAAAAACGCATCGAAAGGTTTGGCGCGCAAGGTGGCGGCCACTTCGAGGGGTCTTCGTCCTAGCATCTCGAAGGCATACAAAATCGGATACACGGCAAAGGGTAGCGAGAAGATCACCGAGCCGATCACCAGCCCCGTGAATGAGAACGACAACAGACCGAGGCCAAATGATTGGGTGAGAGTGCCGATCCAGCCATCGGGGCCGAGTGACAGCAGGATGTAGAAACCGAGTACGGTCGGAGGCAGGACGAGAGGGAGGGTAACAAGTGCGAGGATGGCGCCGCGCCAGCGCGAGCTCGCACGAGCGAGCCACCATGCGAGCGGAGTTGCGAGTAAGAGCAAGATCAGCGTCGTGATCGCCGCCAGTTGCAGCGTGAGCCAGATGGCTTGTCCGCTATCATGGCTCGGCATCATGGCAGCTCGTAACCGTAACGTCGGATGATGTCGCGGGCGGACTGAGAGTCGAGATAACGGAGCAGTGCGAGGGCGGCCGGATTATCTTTTCCCTTGGCGAGCAGAATCGCATCTTGTTTGATGGGTTCGTGCAGGTTAGCAGGCACGAGCCAAGCCGAACCGCGTTGCAGTTTTCCATCCGTCATGACTTGCGAGAGCGCGACGAAACCGAGTTCCGCGTTGCCCGATGCTACAAATTGGAATGCCTGGTTGATGTTGGCGCCCTCGACGATGTTCGATTGCAGTTTGTTGAGCAGGCCGAGCTTGCTGAGCGTCTGTATGGCTGCGGCGCCGTAGGGAGCTAGTGTCGGATTCGCGATGGCAAGACGTCGGAAGTCACCGTCACTCAGCACATCACCTTTGGCATCGACGTAATCGGCATTTCGACTCCACAGGACGAGACGTCCAATGGCGTAGGTGCGTTGTGTCTCTGTGACGGCGTTCCCCTCTCCTGCAAGTTTGGTTGGGGTGCTCGAATCGGCTGACAGCAGTACCTCATAGGGGGCACCTTGACGAATCTGCGCATAGAGCTTCCCCGTTGCTCCGAGTGAGATCACGGCGCGATGCCCTGTCGCACGCTCGAATGTGCGGGCGAGTGACTGTGCAGGTGCTGCGAAATTCGAGGCAACGGCCACATGCACCTCGTCAGCACGACCCGGCGTGCTCGTCAGCGCTGAGATCAGCAGCAAGGCTGCTATTCGTGCGATAGCCATGACCCGCATCGATGCCATGGCTTGAGGGGTCAGCCCTCCTGCGCGAGGCGGCGCAGGTCGGAAGCAAACGCCTCGATGGCGATATCGGGCTGCGCGATCAAACGCAGTTGATTGCGACGGTCGTAGACGTAAAGAGTGGCTGAATGATCGACGGTGTAGTCTTTGCCATCAGCAGTCGGCACTTTGACGGCGATGGCGTGGAAGGCCTTGATGACCTTCTCGAGTTCCGCGGGCTCTGGTCGAAGACCGATGAAGCTCGGGTCGAAATTCTTCACATAGGCTTCAAGGCGATCGGGTGTATCGCGCTCGGGATCCACGCTCACGAGTAGCACCTGCAGCTTGTCGGCATC
>JACCEC012725155.1_pt1 | contig 15386 bp, 13 predicted proteins | sample 7450121 | NCBI WGS metagenome assembly JACCEC01 (sample SAMN15323455, study PRJNA562643) | freshwater metagenome | isolation source: river surface water | place: USA:Blue River Watershed | collected 2017-08-18 | reverse complement strand
GTCGCCGGACAGTGTGTTTCGTCGTCCCTTCGTCGCCCGTGTGTGCAGTTGGGCATTCATTGTGTGGGAAGGGTTATTCCCCTTGGTATTGGTATACCCGCCTTGGACTGGCGGTTTTATCGCCTTGGCGTTGTTGTTTCATTTTTTGGTGTTTTGGTTCTTTGGCCTGAACCGGTTCTTCTGGGCTTGGGCGACCAATTTGAGCAGTCTGTTTTTCCTCGGACACTATTTTTCTTCTGTGCTATGAATTATTTAATATTCATTTATAGGGTGAATGCAGTGCTTTATATGATTTTTTTCCGGTTTTTTTCCATTGCGCACTTCAGGTATCTGCATAGAATGTCGATCCCTCTTAACAACAGGGCTTTCAAGTCAGGATGATTCATGCAGTTAATGTGGCTATCAGGGCCGACCGGTAATGTCAGGACCATTTCCATCACAACCCGCACGGTGTTGACCGCAGCGGTAGTGGTCGGATTTGTGCTGGTGACTTCCGGTTTCTTGCTGCACTTTGTGGGATTCAAGATTGCAGTTGAATACAACCCGGACTTGGCGCGCAGCATCGGCGGTGTGACCACCGAGGCCGAACAAAAGCGCATGGAATCGATTTACCGAGACCACCTCACGCAATTGCGTGAATCCATGCACAGCACGGTCAATGAAATCCGCCAGCTTGAAACCATGAAAAACCGTTTCATGGAAATGGCAACTCCCAACGTAGTGCGCGACAAAATCAACCGCAAAGACGACAACAAAGGCGGTCCGTTGATCGCGCCCAAACCTTTCTCCAGTCTGTTTCGCCAGCCTTTAGGCATGGAGTTTGACCAGACCCTGCAAGACTTTGTCCAAACCCAAAACGCGGTCATCGAATTACGTAACCACTGGGAAAAACAACTGGAATGGCTCAACACCTTGCCTACCGGTGTGCCGGTTCGCGGCGATTTCCGTGTGAGCAGCGGTTTTGGTATTCGCAATGACCCGTTCACCGGCGGTTTGGCCATGCATGAAGGCTTGGATTTCACTGCCAGCACCGGCACCCATGTAGTGGCTACTGCCAAAGGCACTGTGACACGCTCAGGCTGGGACTTCGGTTACGGCAATGTGATTGAAGTGCAACACGCAGAAGGTTTCTCCACCCGCTACGCCCATTTAAGCAAACGCATCGCTCAAGTCGGTGACCAGGTGGAACGCGGTGGTTTGTTAGGTGAAGTTGGAAGTACCGGTCGTTCAACCGGTCCCCATTTGCATTACGAAGTGTTTATCAAAGACAGGGTCATCAATCCTGTGCAAGTGCTCCCTTTGAGCTCAAGCTAACCCGTTCACCGGAGTGATCCATGTTTGAAAAATTACGCGATAAACCGCTTGCCAGCTCCCAAGAGCGTTTTGAAACATTGATCGGGCGCACCACCCAAATTTATGGCCGCTTGGTATTGGTCGACAGCGTACGCATCGACGGCAAAGTGGTCGGAAATATTGAAACTGCCAAAGAAAGCAAGGTCACCGTTGCCATCGGTGCCAGCGGCGAAGTCTCCGGAGACGTGACCGCGCACCGTGTCATGGTCGCAGGCAAAGTAGAAGGCAATATTTACGCGTCCGAGCGTGTCGAGTTCCACAAAGACTCGGTTGTTCACGGTGATATTTCCTACGGTTCCATCGCTGTGGAGCACGGCGCACGCTTGCTCGGCCTGGTGATTCAAAATCCTGTGGGCGGGGCCAATGCAGGTGCAGAGGCCAACTCTGCTATCCGTCAGGCGCAGTCCAGCAAATAAACGGACTTGGCGAATCACATGCGGGGCTCACCAGAATGGTTCGACCGGATGTACAACAACCGGGCATTGGTGCCTGATTTTGCCGACCATTTACAGCGCTGGGCAGACGAATCCCGTCTCGCAAGACAAAATACAAACTGTCTTTTAGATCTGAGTTATGGATCAGGCCCTAACGAGACACTAGACATTTTTCCAACCGCCCAAGCCAATGCTCCGGTGCTTGTGTTCATACACGGCGGTTATTGGCGTGCTTTGGACAAATCCGACCATTCTTTCATTGCACCGGCGTTCACCGACAAAGGTGTTTGCGTGGTGGTACCCAATTACGCTTTATGCCCGGCGGTCAGCATTGCAGACATTGTGATGCAAATGGCCAAGGCCTTGTCTTGGGTGTGGCGCTATATCCATGAATGGGGCGGCGACCCCAGTCGCATCCATGTGGCCGGTCATTCTGCCGGCGGGCATCTGGCCGCGATGATGATGGCGTGTGAGTGGCCGCGTTATGCCGCAGGATTGCCGGTCAACTTGGTGAAATCCGCATTGGCTGTTTCCGGTTTGTTTGAATTGGAGTCTGTGCGCAATTCACCGATGTTGCAAACAGATTTACGTTTAGATGACATTACGGTGCTTCAATGCAGTCCCGCTTGGATGACAGCCCCAGCGCATGCGTCATTGCGAAGCGTGGCGGGCGCACTTGAAAGCGAAGCATTTTTGCGCCACAACGAGTTGATTCGCCAGGCATGGGGACCGCAACGGGTACCCGTGTGTGAGGCCATGCCGGACCTGCATCACTTCAGTATTTTGAGTGCACTGGCCCATCCCGGGCACCGCTTGCACCAATTGGCCTTAGACATGTGTCTCGCCGGCTGAAGGTTTGCTTTTGGCAAGAGGCAATAGCCCAGTAGCCAACGCAGTGCCCAGCAAAATCAATAACCCATACATCATCATTTGCCAGGTGATGATTTCGCCCAACAATTGCACGCCGATCAGATTCGCCACCAACGGGATCAAGTAAGTCACACTCAATGTGCGCGCGCCGCCGGTTTTGGCGATCAATCTGAAATACAGCACATAGGCCAAGCCGGTGCACATGGCACCCACCACCAGCAAGCCCAGCCACGCGTGCATATCCGGCGCAACAGCAGGCCAAAACCACAGGCCGGGCAATGTCAGCGCCAGGCATGCACCCAATAAGCTTCCTGTGGCAATGGCCAAGGGCGGTACATCTTTTAAAAATTTCTGCGAGTACGCCGTGGATAAGCCATAACAAGTGGTGGCTATCAAACAACTGATCACCGCCCAGCCATTGGCATCCGCTTTGAATGACAAACCGCCAGGCATGCCCATGGCCAACAAGGCGACGCCGCAAAATCCCATCAGCATGCCTGTGGCTCTGTAGCCGCCCGGTCGTTCAGCCAGCCACAACCAGGCAATCAATCCGCCAAATAAAGGAGAGGTTGCATTGAGGATGGCCGACATGCCTGTGCTGAGGGACAACACCGCATACGCATAGCAACTGAAGGGAATGGCGGAATTGACCACACCCATGGCGAACACCGGTCGCCAGTGTTTGATCAGGCCGGGTAACTGCCCTTGCATCAGCAAGACTGGCAAAAGAATGATGGACGCCACACTGACACGCAACCAGGCGGTTGTCCATGGCCCGAACTGTTGAGCCGCCATGCGCATGAAAACGAATGACGAACCCCAGATCAGCCCCAGTAAAACAAACTCCGGCAGCCAGCTTTGCCAGCGCAAACCGGGGGTCACAACAAAATGCCTTCGATTTGCAGTAAAGCTACTTTGCGGTCCAGTCCGCCTGCATAACCTGTCAATGCGCCATTGCTGGCCAGCACGCGGTGGCAGGGAAGAAAAATACTCAATGGGTTGCGGCCCACGGCTGTGCCTACCGCTCGCGCCGCTTGAGGTTGCCCCAGATAACGGGCAATGTCGGCGTAAGAGGCAAAGCGACCAAATGGAATCATGGCAAGCGCTTGCCAAACTGTGCGTTGAAACTCGCTACCGCCAAAGGGCGACAGAGGCAGTTCAAATTGGGTACGTTTGCCAGAGAAATATTCGCTCAGTTGTTGCTTGGCTTGCAACAACCAACATTGGCCCGGACCCCAGGGCATGTTGTGCAAATCAGGGGAATGTTTTTGCTGTTCAAACCATGCTCCACACAAACCTTGCGCATTGGCCAAAAGCGTCATGCGACCCAAAGGTGTGTGTATAGGCATTTGCCAATGATCCGGAGGATTTTTTAATTGCAGGGCAGGAAGGGTCATGGCTTTGGGGTTGCACCATATGCAAGTGTTGTGCAGTCCATTCTAAAGAATGAGCGAGTCGATTTTTGTCATTTGGCTCTTCATCTTGCGCGCCTACAATGTGTTTTCATGAATATAGAACCATCCATCTTTAAGGCGTATGACATACGCGGAATCGTGCCCAAAGCTTTGCATGCAGACATGGCAGTCGCGCTGGGACGAAGTTTTGGCACACAGGCGCGCGCATGCGGTCAAACGCGTGTGGCTGTCGGTCGTGACGGACGTTTAAGCGGCCCTGCATTGGCGCAGGCTTTGATCCAAGGTTTGATGGATGCAGGCATCGAAGTCATCGATGTCGGCATGGTGACCACACCGCAGTTGTACTTTGCTGCGAGTACCTTGTGTCAAAGCGGTATACAAATCACAGGCAGTCACAACCCCAAGGATTACAACGGCTTCAAAATGGTGATGGACGGTCGCGCCATTTACGGGCAAGACATACAAGCATTGCGCCTGATGATGGAGCAAGAAAACTGGCAATTGCAAACCGGCGGCAGTGTAAGGTCTGTGTCTGTGGCTCAAGATTATGAGCAGCGCATCGTGAGCGACATACATCTGGCGCGACCTATGCGCATCGTGGTGGATTCAGGTAATGGTGTCGCCGGTGCCAGCGCACCGCAGATATTGCGCGCCATCGGTTGTGAAGTGATTGAATTGTTCAGCGAAGTCGATGGCGATTTCCCGAACCACCATCCTGACCCGAGCAAGCCCGAAAACCTGCGGGACTTGATTCATGCCTTACAAACCAGCGATGCTGAATTGGGTTTGGCGTTTGATGGTGATGGTGACCGCTTGGGCATCGTTACCCGCGATGGTCAAACCATTTACCCGGACCGCCAGATGATGTTGTTTGCGCGCGATGTGTTGTCGCGCCAACCCGGCGGCACCATTGTGTATGACGTGAAATGCTCGCAACAACTGGCACCCTTTATCCGCGCGGCAGGCGGCGTGCCGCTCATGTTCAAAACCGGACACTCGCTGATCAAAGCCCAAATGAAAGCCATCGATTCACCTTTGGGTGGCGAGATGAGCGGCCATGTGTTTTTCAAAGAACGCTGGTACGGGTTTGATGACGGCACTTACGCCGGTTGCCGTTTGCTGGAAATTCTCAGCCGCTTTGCAGACGCCAACAAAGAATTGCACGCACTGCCGCAAAGCGAATCCACGCCTGAGTTGAATGTGCCTTGCCAAGAAGGTGAGCCGCATCGCGTCACCGCCGAATTGCTTGCGCTGGCACAAACCCAAGGCATGCCAAGCGCTCAACATCACCCGGTTTTGTGTGACATCGACGGCTTAAGAATTGATTGGGATGATGGTTTTGGTCTGGTCCGCGCGTCCAACACCACACCCGTGCTGGTGTTGCGGTTTGAAGGTCAGCACCAAGCGGCACTGCAACGCATACAAGTCGACATGATGGCCATGCTGCGACAAATCAAACCGGATGCGCAGGTACAAGAGGCGGCGCATTGAGGGTATTGGTGGTCAAGCTGTCATCGCTAGGTGATGTGGTTCACACGCTGGCCGCCGCGATGGATATGCACCAAGCCATGCCGCATGCCCACATCGATTGGGTGGTGGAGGACGCGTTTGCTCCATTGCTTCAAACCTGTCCTGCCATTCAACACATTATTCCCAGCCGTATCCGGCGCTGGCGCAAACAATGGTGGACGACCGAGACCCGCGAGGAGTGGCGAACATTCATGCATGCATTACGGTCTGAGCCTTATGACGCGGTGATTGATTTACAAGGTTTGACCAAATCAGCGATGGTGTCGCGGCTTGCCCGTTTAAGTGCCAACGGCAAGCGTTATGCCATGGCCAATCGCACCAAAGGTTCTTCTTACGAGCCGCCCACGCGCTGGGCTGCCGATGTGGTGATTGATTGCCCATGGGAAAGCCATGCGGTACAACGCGCGCGGCATGTGTGTGCAAAGGCTTTGGGTTACAGCGAACCACAACACGCGGTACAAACCATGTTCGCTGAGCCAGATGCGACGGTGTTGCCTAAAACCGTGGCCTTGGTGCATGGCAGCTCCAGACAGGACAAATGTTGGCCTTTAGAAAACTGGACCCGGCTTGCCCGCGACTTGGTGTCGCAAGGTTTTCATTTGGCGTTGCCGCAATCTAACGATGCCGAGGAAAAGGTTGCTACACACATCGCGCAGGCCTGTCCCGGCTCGGTGGTGTGGCCGCGCGCCGATGTGCACACATTGACCCGGCAGCTTGCAGCATGTGTGGGTGTGGTGGGCGTCGACAGCGGACCCAGCCACATCGCAGTGGCATTGGGATTGCCGCATGTGCAAATTTATAACTTTGATACCGCATGGCGCACAGGGCCATTGCAATCTGCCTGGCAGCAAAGCGTGTATGCCAATCCTCATCCCAGCGTTGAAGCGGTGATGCAAGCTTGGCAAAACTGCATGCAAGCGCATGTCGCAGCAATGGGACAACACGCATGATGTTGTTTATCTATGGGTGGTTCATGCGGTTGTTGTCACCGCTTTTATTGCTCAAACTGTATGCGCGATCACGCAAAGAACCTTTGTACGCCGAGGCAGTGGCAGAGCGTTTCGGTTATTACAGTACGCCCGCGCCTTCCGGAAGTATTTGGATACATGCGGTGTCGCTCGGAGAAACCCGCGCCATCGAGACATTGGTGAGTGCCATTCGACACAACTATCCCGGCGTGACATTTGTATTCACGCATGGCACCGCCACCGGACGCAAACAGGGTTTGAGTTTGTTAAAGCCCGGTGATGCGCAAGTCTGGCAGGCCTGGGATTCTCCTCAAGCAGTGAAACGGTTTTTTAAGCATTTCCAACCCAGGTTAGGTTTTTTGGTCGACACCGAAGTCTGGCCAATGACTGTGGCTCAGGCGGCCAAACACGGCGTGCCCGTGGTCTTACTCAATGCCCGATTGAGTGCGCGTTCTTTGCGTAAAGCCATGCAATGGTCTGCACTTGCCAAACCCGCATTTGCCAGTTTGACCGCTATTTGGGCGCAATCAGAACAAGACGCTAAACGCTTTCAAAGCCTGGGTGTGCAAGTGCAAGCGGTCATGGGCAATTTGAAGTTCGACGCAGTGCCTGATCGCGAAAAAATGCTCAAAGGGCATGCACTGCGTGCAAGTTTTTCGCGCCCAGTGGTATTGCTGGCTATTTCACGCGAGGGCGAAGAAGCGGCATTGCTCGATGTGTTGTCGCAGCATCCTGAATATTTGCAAAACGTGCAGTGGTGGCTGGTGCCCAGACACCCGCAACGTTTTGACGATGTGGCTGCATTGGTCAAAGCCAAAGAATGGCCACTCATTCGGCGCAGTGAATGGGGCGATTCTCCGGATGCCGCCTTGGTGCAATCAACGAATGCCTTGGTGCTGGGCGACAGCATGGGCGAAATGGCTTTGTACTTCAGCGCAGCCAGTGTGTGTTTGTTGGGCGGCAGTTTCGAGCCTTTGGGCGGTCAAAACCTGATCGAATCCTGCGCATGCGCTTGCCCGGTGGTGATGGGGCCACACACATTCAACTTTGCGCAAGCCGCAACATTAGCGCAGCAAGCAGGGGCAGCCATCAGAGCCAGTGATTTAAAAGAAGCGGTAGATGTGGCCTACCGTTTGGCATTGGATAAACATGAGTGCGCAAACAAGGCCGAACTGGCCCGTCAGTTTGCGACTCAACACCAAGGTGCAGTTGCCCGCTGCATAGAGCTGATCAAGCCCTTGATGTAAGTCCTGTCAAGGTGCAAGCAGGCTATTGATGTTTTGCAAATCTTCCACTTGCAACACACCGCTGAGCTGACGCAGCTTCAAATGACCGACTAGCACGTCATAGCGCGCCTTGGCCAATTTGGCCTTGGTGTCATAGAGCTTGCTTTGGGCATCCAACACGTTGATGTTGATACGAACACCAACGCTGTAACCCAGCTTGTTGGCGTCCAGCGCAACCTGGCTTGATTCTTCTGCAGCTTTCAAAGCCTTGATCTGGCTGACGCCGGAGAGCAGTCCGTAAAAAGCACTGCGGGTGCTTTGAGAGATATTGCGGACCGCGGTGTCAACGTCTGATTCTGCTTTTTGTCTCAATGACACGGTTTCTTTCACCCGGTTGCTGAGTGCATTGCCATTGAACAAAGGCACATTCACAACCACTGCGCCGGTGGTCACACCCACACGAGAGTCGTAAGTGGTGGCATAGGTACCGCTGCTGTTGTTGGTGTAGGAGTAACTGAGTTGCAAATCAACTGTTGGCAACTGGGCTGCCTGGGCCTTGTCAGTTTCCAAGCGTGCCACGTCACTGGTGATGCGGTACTGTTTGATGCTGGGGTTTTTTTGTTCGCTCAGCGCCACCCACTCTTCCACGCGATCAGGCACCGGTCCTTGGGGCTCAGCCGTCAAAGAGATAGCTTTGGGGCTGGTGTCTGATTTGCCGACCAATTGGTCAAGTGCCATTTTTTTAACCCGCAAATCATTTTGCGCAGCAATTTCTTGCGCAACGGCCAAGTCGTAACTGGCCTGAGCTTCACGGGTATCGGTGATGGTGGCTGTGCCGACTTCGAAGTTGCGTTTGGCGAAAGCCAATTGCTCGGCAACCGCTTTCATTTGCGCCTGAATGAATGTCAAATTATCTTGACTGGCCAAAATATCAAAATACGCTTGGCTTAGGCGAACCATGAGGTCTTGTTCTGCTGCAAGCAATTGCGCATCGGCGATTTGCAATTGGAGATTGGCTTGCGACACTTCTGCTTTGTCACCAGGGCGGTAAAGCGGCTGCGAACCGACCAATGTGCCGGTTTGTGTGCTGTAGGAGTGCATATCTGTGGCGGAAGCAGGTGCGTAAAAACCGCCGCTGTTCAAACTCAGGTTCGCAGATGCGGTGGCGGTGGGTCCAAGCTTGGCTTGCGCTTGATCAACCTTGAGTCGTGTGGCTTGCGCTTGTAATTGCACAGATTTGAAACTCGCGTCGTAGCTTTTGGCGACTTCGTAAAGTTCAACCAGACTTTGACTGCGCGCCGCGCCTGAAAAAGCCATAGACATGGCGGCGATCAAGGGCAGTGTGCGAAACAATTTCATGGTCTTCCTTTGTGACAACAAATTAAAAATGAAAAGCAGAGTGTTCGGTAAAGCCATGCAAGCGCGGGATAACGACGTCCCACAGTACACGGGCATGGCTGCTACCGTCTGCATGACGTTGGATAAGCGTGGTTTGCATCACAGGTTCTTCGCCGACGACGGCGAGCAATCGACCTGTGGGTTTGAGTAAGTTCAACATTTCAGCAGGCACACGAGCCACAGAGCCGCTCAAGACGATCGCATCAAACGGCGCATGCGCAACAGATGCGGGTACACCTTGACTTTGCAAAATATCGACATTGAAGAGGCTGGCTTGTTCAAGGCGTTGGCGGGCAGCAGGAATGAAATCGGATTGGCATTCCAAACTGGTGACATGGGCACAAGACAGTGCAAGCAACGCAGTCAAATAACCACTGCCGGTACCGATTTCGAGCACCGTCTCATGGGTTTGCAGTGCCAAGTCTTGCAACAATCGCGCATCAACTCTGGGGGCCAGCATGAGTTCGCCATGCCCGATAGGAATTTCGGTATCGCTATAAGCCAGCGATTGGTAGGCAGCGGGCACAAAATTTTGTCGATCAAGGCGGTCTAAACGTGCCAAAACTTGCTTATCCAATACCTCCCAGGTACGGATTTGCTGCTCAATCATGTTAAAGCGTGCGACTTGCGGATTCATGGTCGGGTGAGAATTCATAGACTATGACATTCTATACAGCGCCATCTCGCGAAGGCCTTGGCTTGCCCTGCCAGAGTTTTTTCATCCATTGGCTCAAATCGTCGATGTAGCAATAGACCACAGGCACCACAACCAGCGTGAGTATGGAGGATGTGATTACGCCGCCGATGACTGCCTGGCCCAGCGGCGCGCGTTGCTCGGAACCTTCGGAGACGGAGAAGGCCAATGGCACCATGCCGAAAATCATGGCCAGTGTGGTCATCAAAATCGGGCGCAATCGCACATGAGCGGCCAGTAAAAGCGCGCTGGTTCTGTCGAGTGGGGCGTCACGGGTGCCGTCACCGCGGTCCAGTCCTTCTTGGGCGCGAATCGCAAAATCCAGCAGCAAGATCGCGTTTTTGGTGACCAACCCCATGAGCATGATCACACCGATCACCGAGAACATGGACAAGGTGGAGCGAAACGCCATGAGCGCTGCGACAACGCCGATGAGTGTCAGCGGCAGCGCTGTCATCAGAGCCAGCGGCTGCAGAAAACTTTTGAATTGGCTGGCCAAAATCATGTAGATGAAGATCACGCCCATGGCCAATGCAACCAGTGCGTATTGGAAAGATTCCTTCATGTTTTTGGTGGCGCCACCGAATTGGTAACGGTAACCATCCGGCATGGGAATCTCCGCCATGGCAGCTTGTATGTCTTTGGATATTTCACCGGTGGCGCGACCATAGGCGTTCGCGCTGAAAGCCACTTCGCGGGATAACTCGCGACGGTTGATTTGGTTGGGTCCCACGCTTTCAGTGACATTGGCGACCTGGTTCAAGCGCACGTTGCGGCTGCTGCCATCAGCGGCTTGGCCAATGCTGAAAGGCAGTCTTTCCAAATCATGCGCGTAGGTTCGCATGGCCGGGTCGAGACGCACCAACACATCGTAGGTCTGGTCGTTACCAGCGCGCCAGACACCGACGTTTTGTCCGGCGACCAGAGTGCGTAATTGATTCGCAATGCTGCCCACACCCAGCCCGAAGTCTGCTGCTGCTTCGCGCTTGACCGTGATGTCAATGGTCGGCTTGTTCGGTTTGACACTGGACTCGATATCCACCAAACCTTTGATGCCGCTGAGTTTGCTCATCACCAAAGCAGCAAGTCTTTCTAGCTCTGCTTGGTCAGGCCCGAGCAGGTAAAACTCGATTTGTTTGCTGCCACCTACAGAGTCCAGCAAGCCGACATGCGTGACGGTGATGCCGCCCATGCGTTGCAAACGCTCGCGAACCATGGGTGTGAAATCATTCACGTTGAGTTTTCGCATGCTGCGGTCGACCAACCGGTAATAAATGTTGGCGTAAATTTTTCCGTTGGCGTTACCGGTGTTGATGGTGCTCAAGGTGTAGCGGACTTCCGGGAAACTGCGCAACATGCTTTCCACTTCCCGCGCTTTGGCTTCAGTGACTTGCAATGAAGAACCGACCGGGACATAAAAGGTCACACTGGCTTCAGAGAAGTCGGCTTTGGGCACAAACTCAGTGCCCAGAAAACGCACCATGACAACACTTGAGACAAAAATACCAATGGCTAAAAACACGGTTGCCAGTTTGTGCCTGAGCGCCATGCTCAATAATTTTTGGTAAACCAAGCCGAGGTTATGTGTGGCATCTTCAAACCATTGCGTCACCCGGCCTATGGACTTTTCGTACCAGTTGCGCTTACCGTTGTGTATGCCATCACGATGGATGCTCGGGTCGTGCCAGACGCTGGAGAGCATGGGATCTAAGGTGAAACTCACGAACATGGAAATCAGCACCGCGGCCACGATCGTCAAGCCGAATTCGTGAAAGAATTTTCCAATGATGCCTTGCATAAAACCAATCGGCAAAAACACAGCGACGATGGAGAACGTCGTGGCCAAGACCGCCAGCCCGATTTCCCGCGTGCCTTCCATGGCGGCGTTGTAGGCAGACTTGCCCATTTGCACATGCCGCACAATGTTTTCGCGCACCACGATCGCATCATCAATCAACAAGCCGATACACAAGGACAAGGCCATCAATGTGATCATGTTGATGGTGAAGCCCAGCATGCCCATGAACCAGAAAGTGCCGATGATGGCAATCGGCAGCGTCAAGCCAGTGATGATGGTGGAGCGCCATGAATTGAGAAACAAAAACACAATCAACACCGTGAGCAAAGAACCTTCGATCAAGGTTTTGCGCACGTTGTTCACGCCAACACGTATCTGACGGGAACCATCGTAAATATTTTGTAATTTGACCCCGGGCGGCAATTGCGCTTGTAAGTCATTGACGGTTTTCATCAAACCATCGACCACCTCAATGGTGTTGTCGTCTTGAGACTTTTGCACCGACAAAAGCAAGGTTCGTTCGCCGTTGTAAAGCGCCAGATTTTCTAACTCCTGTGCACCGTCATTCACACGAGCAACTTGCGACAAGCGCACAATGCTGCCGGCCTTGCGCGCCACGATGATGTTGCCAAAGTCCTCAGGCCGTTGCATGCGACCTTGCACTTGCACCACCCGGTCTTGTTGGATGGAACGAATGGAACCTACCGGCAAGTCTTGGTTTTCATTGCTGACAGCATCGACCACTTGTTGTGCGGTGATGCCCAGTGACTCCATGGCCTGCGGGTTGAGGTACAAATTGATTTCACGTTTGGTGCCACCCACCAGCAACACAGAGCCGACGCCACGCACATTTTCGAGTCGTTTTTTCAGTACTTGGTCTGCCCAGTTGGTCATCTCAACTTGGGTCAGCGGTTTGACACCGGCGGGCAAGGAAGCCAAGTCGGTCACCACCGCCAACGACCAGATCGGGCGGCTAGATGGATCAAACCTCAATATGCGTGACTCTTTGACTTCGGTGCGTAAAAACGGATGCACGTTGGAGACTTTTTCGCGCACATCATCCGCGGCTTTGCGCCCGTTGATATTCAATTGGAATTCAACAATCACGACCGACAAGCCTTCGTAACTGCGGGATGTCAGTGCGCTGATACCTGCGGTTGAATTGACCGCTTCTTCAATTTTTTTACTGACTTCGCTTTCAACAATTTCCGGCGATGCGCCCGGGTATTCGGTGGTGACGACCACCACAGGTAAATCAATGTTCGGGAACTGGTCAATTTTCAGTGACTGGTAAGAAAACAGGCCCAATACCACCAAGGCCAGCATGACCATGGTTGCAAACACCGGATTGCGAAGACTGACTTGGGTGAACCACATGGCTTATGGCTTCGCAGCAGTGGCAGACACGATGTTCAAGCGCAGTCCTTCGCGCATCAAACCGGCGCGTGAAGACAAGACTTGTGCGCCTTTGTCAATGCCTTTGACTTCCACCCAAACAGTGGCATCGTCTTTGCTGACATTGCCGCGCTTGCCGAGCGTCACGTTTTGGTGAACCACTTGCCCGTTGACCAACATCTGCACATACGGCTGGGGTTTGTCAGTGCGCACCATTTCAAGCGGCAAGGCCAGCACTTGTTGACGACCAAGCTCTAATTGGCCTTGTCCATACAAACCTTGGCGCAGACCTTGAACGTTTTGCAAACGCAGGTACACCAGCACGCTGCGGCTGTTGGCCTGCACATTCGGATTGATGCGCTGGACCACGGCATGGACCGGTACGTCAGTGCCCTCGAGGGTGAGCAGCGCAGTCTGACCGACACGCACATCGATAGAGTCAGCTGGGCTGAGCGTGGCTTCCAATTCCAAACTGCTCAAGTCAACGATGTCTAAGAGTTTTTGATCGATGGCGACGCGCTCGCCGGGTTGCGCCAAGCGAGCCGCGATTTGTCCGTTGATGGGAGAAATCAACACCGTGTCGTCCAAGGATTTGCGAGCCACATCCGCGCCCGCAGAGGCAGCGTTGTAAGTGGCTTTGGCACCTAACAACGTGGCTTCAGAAGCTTCTAGCGCTGTTTTGGAAATAAAGCCTTGATCAACCAATGCTTTGTTGTTGTCGTATTGACGTTGCGCAATATCGATTTGAGATTTGGCTGCGTCGGCTTGTTGCTCGGACTGACGCAGTTTGCGTTGGAATTCGGAGGGGTCGATTTTGGCGACGGTTTGACCGGCTTTGACACTGTCACCTTCGCGGCCGTTCAACATCAGCAATTCACCGGCGACACGCGCTTTGATGGTGACGGTGTTGAGCGCTTTGAGGTTGCCGGAAACAGGCAAGGTGTGAAGAAGCGTTTGCAACTCTAAAACAGTGACATTCGAGGCTTGCAACTCACTGGTTTGGGTGTTGTTCGGTGCAGCGGTTGCAGGGGCGGCTGTAGGTTGGGCTGGCGCTGGGTTTTTGCGCATTTGCCAATAAGCGACGCCGCCTATCACCAAAGCGATCAGCAATGTCCAAGTGATTTTTGATCGCAATTTCATGTCAACAAACTCCGGTTTTCAAATTGGTATGTCATGGGGCCAGCCAGCCGTGCATGAGCGCGTGAACATGCGACTGCAAAAAAGTCTCAGGGTTGAAAGCAGATGAGCCGACGCAGTGAGACAAGGAATGTTTCCACATGCTGAGGAACAAAATCACGGACACCAGGCTGTAAACCGCTTGGTCGGTATCGAGTTTTTTGAATTCACCTTGGTCGATGCCGCGCTGCAAGATTTTTTTGAACAGTGCCTGACCGGGGAGCATCACCTCTGCTTCGTAAAACTGCACCACATCCGGGAAATTGCTGGCTTCGCTGGTGACGAGTTTGGTGATGCCACTGGCCTCTGTATTGCCAATGCGCTTCCACCAGGATTGCATGGCGTAGTTCACCATCTCTTCGGTGCTGCCTTTGAATTCGGTAAATTCTTTGTTCCAGACGGGGAAATGTTCAGACAAATTGGCGCGAATAACGGCCTTGAACAAATCTTCTTTGGAATTGAAATACAAAAAAAGTGTGCCTTTGGATACACCTGCGCGCGCCGCGATTTCTTCAACCTTGGTCGCTGCAAAACCTTTTTCTATGAACAGACTCAAAGCTGCACTCAAAAGCTCTTGCGGACGCGCTTCTTTGCGGCGCTCGCGTTTGCTGTGATGGGGCTCAGATGTAGGGTGTAGGGAAGAGGTAAGCATATTAATGACCGACTGGTTAGTAATGTAACCGCTCGGGTTTGCGGGGTCAACCGCAAAGGTTATTCAGGTCAATAAACGGCCGATCCATTCTTTCAAAATAAATTGTGTAGATACCATGCCACCAGCTGATGGCAAATAATCAAACAAAGGGTTATTAGGAGTTTGCAAATAACCCATGGGCGCAGGAATCACGGTGAAACCTGCAGCTTCGAAATTGCGGACACTGCGCTGCATATGCCAGTCATTGGTGACAAGCAAAATGCGCTTTTTACCCTCAGGTGCCAATATTTGGTAGGCATATTGCGCGTTTTGGCGTGTGTCTTTGGACTCCGAGTCCAGCCAATCGATGCTCATATTCAATTCACGCAAAGCGGTTTGCGCCGCCACCTCTGCCTCTGATTGCGATTGCAAGGGACCGGCTGCCCAACCTTTGCCGCCTGCAAACATCATGGGTAGATGGGTGATGCGTTTGAGATG
>JACCEC011303057.1_pt1 | contig 15393 bp, 13 predicted proteins | sample 7450121 | NCBI WGS metagenome assembly JACCEC01 (sample SAMN15323455, study PRJNA562643) | freshwater metagenome | isolation source: river surface water | place: USA:Blue River Watershed | collected 2017-08-18 | reverse complement strand
AAAATTATTTTCTCTGTATTATGAAAATTTTGAACTTTTATTACTAATTTATATTCAGATCCTTTACAATAACCACTTAATCTTTTTTTATAATTTTTTGATTTTCCAATTTTATAAACATTTTGTTGAGCATTTTGACAAGCTCTAGTATATAAAATATAAATATATCCATCTTCAACTTTATGTTTCATTTTATAATTTTTATAAAATTATAAATACATCAAAGCTTTAAATAGTTTTTCATTTTTATTTAATTATTAAAATTATTTAAAGAAATACTTATATATTTATATAAATTTATAAAAATGTTTAAATTTGTATGTGAAACTTGTAATTATAATACCAATTATGAAAGTAAATATAAACAACATACAGAAACATTAAAACATAAAAATAATGGAGTATTAGTAAGAAAAAAACAAGAAATAAGAATTTGTGATAAATGTACTTTTACATCATCACATAAAGAAGGTTTTAGAACACATTATTTAACAAAACATTGTACCAAAGAAGAAAAGGAAAAGGAATTTACTTACTATTGTAAATTATGTGATTTTGGTACATTTAGTAAAAGTCTAATTGAAATACATAATAATTCAAAAAAACATAAAAATTTAATTAGTTTATTGAATGAAAAAATAATTTTATAAATATATTTTACTCAAAAAATTAAATTTATAAATTTTTTATATTTTATAATATAGTCTTTCTTATAAAAATAATATTTAATACTATTAAATTCTTATAAACAAATATAGTTAATTTTAGAAGACTTTAATAAAATAAAAACTATGAAATATATTTAAGAATAAAAGAGTAAAAATAGTATAATTATTAAAAATGTATAAAAAATTTCTATTATTAATACCCTTAATATCAACTAATGCTTTTTTATATAGTCCATTATCTTTAATAAAAAGAGTAAAAACACCAATAGTACTTTATAATAATGAAAATAATAGAGAAACAAATAGTACAAATATTCACTTTGGTCATATAGCAGAATCTAAACTATCACCAATAGGAAATAGTACTTTATGGGAAAGGGATTTATCTAAACGAACTCCATTATCAATAGATAAGATGATAAATTATGTAACAGAAATAGTAAAAATGTTTGATATGAATAAAGAGAAGGAAACTCTAGAGAATTTAATAGATGAAAGTTTAGAACTAGATAAGGATGCTATATTAGAAATACTAAAATCAAAATTAGAGAGTTCAGATATGTTAGCATCTAAAAGTGAAATAGATGCGATAAAACAAAGATATAAAGATAATCCAGAATTGTTTAAATTTACCAATTATACCAATAATTTTGTAATACTTGATTCTACAAATAGATTAAAATTAAAAAAAATGTTGAAATATTTGATAAGTGGTAAAATAAATCAATTACATATGAATGAGATAATAGAATTTATGAAATACTGTAATATTGATAGTAATACAGTAGTTGTTTATAAAAAAGATGAGAATTTTATATATTGTATAGTAGGGATGATTAGAAATAGAAAATATATAGTAAAGGGAATAATAAGAAATTATTTAATGGATGAGACAATAAATTTTTTGGATATAAAGGATAGATTAGAGACTTTTGTAAAGTCAGATAAAACAATAGATGATATAGATTATAGTTTTTTAATGAATACAATTTTTAAGAGATATGTATACCAAATATCATTCTTGGAGAATGATAATTAAGAACATACATTATTTGGTTTAAAATATACATCTCTAAATTTAGCGATATCATCGTCATAAATTTTATTTTTATAGATAGAATCAACCTTTTTATTGTTAAGACATTCAAGAATAAAATGCATAGAATAAACGCCACATTCAGTATTTTTGTATTGATGTCTAATAGTATTTTTTTTAAATTTAAAAGTTTTATCTTTTATATTATTTTTAATATATTTCATAAATTTATGAATTTGTTTAGGAATATCATTAGCATTGGAATCATAATAAAAAATCCCATAATTTGGATTAGATTTATCTAATGAGAAATATAATGCAACCCAATGAGATCCTGATTCATTATGTTTATCTAAATTAAAGATAGCTCCAAATGTTTTTTTCTTAGAGTTAGTAAATTTTTTAATATCAATATTACATAATTCATCAGCAATACAATTACCAAATGAATCTTTATCTGCAAAATCAATTGGAAAAACACCTATAAATTGAAAATGTTTATGTAAATCTTCATATTGAGTCATAACTTCTCTAATATCAGAAGAACTTAACCATGCATTAGGATTATTATACCAATGACAAGGTTTACTTGGTTTAAAAAATTTTTTTTCGAATTGATGATTATTAGTTTTAACTAACCAACATTTTTCGTCACTACAAATTTTATCAAATCTCTTGTTTATTTCTTCATATAATCTTTTTTTTGCTAATTTAATATTAATAATGTCATTATTAATATTTTTAGAATTATAAGCTTTAGCAATGTTAACAAGTGCATTTTTATCAAAACAGGTATATTTATATTTTGAATGAGAAGGTGCACAACTGTTATTATTCATAATTATTAAATTAGAAATATTTTTAATTTAGAACTCTATTTAAAATAAAAAATAAAAATTAAAGAATATTATTTTGTATTATAAATAGAATAAAAATATAATTATATTGAAATAAATAAAGTTAAAAGAAAAAAATAATTTGGAATAATAGATTATAAAAGAGATTGAAAAATAAAAAAAGCAGATTAAAATTTGACATAATTTATAAAAAAAAAATATATAAAAATATAAATATTAAATATATTTAATATGAATTCTACAATGTTTTCTCAATTTTTATTGAACTATAAAACACTAAAAACTGGGGCATTTACGCATACCAGTTTAGGTGATCCAGTAGGTAGTTTTTATATTCCGATAGAAAAAGAGGAACAATTTTATAAACTATATAGTATGGCAGTAAAATCCGGAGAAAGTTTATTCTTAACTGAGAAGCATAAAGATTTATCTCCCATATTATTAGATTTTGATTTTAGATACGAAATTGTAGATAAATTAGAAAGGAAATATACGGAAAATCATTTAAACAAAATCGTACAAATTTATGTAAACATTTTAAATGATTATTTTGATACGGAAAATTTAAAGATTTATATCTTTGAAAAAGACAGTCCATGTGTTTTTAAAGAAACGGAGAAAATTGCAAAAGATGGTATTCATATAATGATACCTGATATAGTAACAAAACCATCAGTTCAATATATTTTGAGAAAAAAATTAGTATTAGAATTAACAGATTATTTGAAAGATTTAGGTTTTACAAATTCGGCAGATAATATTATTGATGAGGCAGTAATAGAAAAAAATAATTGGTTAATGTATGGTAGTAAAAAACCAAATAATGTACCTTATAAATTAACAAAAACTTATGAAATAGTTAACAATGAAGTAAAGAATATATCAAATGCACGTATGAGTATAAATGAAACTGTAAAATTATTTTCAATAAGAAATAAATATAATGAAAAAAAAATAAAATTTGATAAAATTCATGAAGTTGAAAATTATGAGAAACAATTGAATCAAAAACATAAAAATAAAGAATTACTATTACAAGCAACTCATAAATATCCTTCAAAAATGAATAAAAATCATTTTGATAACATTGAATTAGTTAGAAAATTTGTAGAAATTCTAAATCCTCGTAGAGCTGAAGAATATGACTTATGGATTCGTTTAGGTTGGTGTTTAAAAACTATTGATGAAAGACTTATTGATTCTTGGATTGAATTTAGTAAAAAATCAGATAAATATATGGATGGTGAGTGTGAAAAACTATGGGATAAAATGAAGGAATATGGTTTAGGTATTGGTACTTTACGAATGTGGGCAAAACAAGATAATCCAGAGGCATATGCAGAAGTTATTCGTAATGATTGGAAAAAATATTTATATAAGGCCATTTCTAGAAGTGATTATGATTTGGCAGAAGTAGTATATCACATGTTTAAATATGACTATAAATGTAGTTCAATTAAAGATAATCGTTGGTATCAATTTCGTAATCATAGATGGGAAGAAATTGATAGCGCTTATACTCTAAGATATCATTTATCGACAGATGTTGTAAACGAATTTTGTAAAGTAATTAATGAGTTTACAAATCGAGCAATTGAAGAGATTGATCCAGAAGAAAAACAGCGTTATCAAGATAAGGCAGGAAAATTCATGAAAGTAGTAAATGAATTAAAAACAACTTCAAAAAAAAATAATATTATAAAGGAATGTTCAGTATTATTTTATCAAGAGAAATTTGAAGATCTTTTAGATAGTAATGTAAATTTAATTGGATTTAAAAATGGAGTATATGATTTAGAATTACAAGAATTTCGTGAGGGAAGACCAGATGATTATATATCATTTTCTACAAATAATAATTATATCGAATATAATGAAAATAATCCACTAAATAAAGATGTAATGGGATTTATGGATAAAGTGATGCCAAAGCCACATCTTCGTGAATATTTACTAAAATGTCTAGCAAGTTTTTTAAGTGGTAAAATTAAGGAGGAAAAATTCCATATTTGGACTGGAAACGGCTGTCATGCAAAGGATACTTTAATTAGAATGTATAATGGGGAACTTAAAAAAATTCAAGATATTGAGATTGGGGAAGAACTAATGGGTGATGATTCAACTCCTAGAATTGTTGAAAGATTATGGAGAGGTGTTGCTAAGATGTATGATATTATTCCAACTAAAGGTGATAAATTTACTGTAAATGGTAATCATAAATTAGTATTAAAGGTAACTAAACAGGGTAATCCAATTGCTTTCAAACCAAGTGATAAATATATTCTAAATTATAAACTAAACAGTGTAAGAAAATCAAAACAATTTGATACAGAAGAAGAAGCAAATAAATATGTTATTGAAAATTTACCAAATAATATTCATTATAATATTTATAAAAATATTGGTAAACCTAAACTACTATGGCAAGAAATTATTGAAAATAGTGAAGAAGATGGAATGATTATTAAAAATTGTAAAAAAACATTTGATAGTTATGAAGACTTAGAAAATTATAAATCTAAAATGATGCTAAACAAAAATGTTCTAAAATATAATGATACAGTAGTAATTACTATTGATAATATTATTAAATATAATCTATCATTAGTTAAATATAATTTATTTACAACTGGAGTAGAATATAAATCCAAAGAAGTTCCAATTGAACCATATTTACTAGGTTATTGGCTAGGAGATGGACATTCTAAAGATAGTGCAATTACAACAATGGATAAAGAAATTGTAGAATATTTTGAAGATAAATGTAAAAATTATAATTGTTGTCTAATTAAAAATGAAAAAGATAATAATGCTGCTGCAACATATAGATTAGTATCATTAACAAAAACAGATTCTAATTATAGAGGAAAAAGACATACTAATAAATTTACAAATTCTCTTAATGAATTAAATGTATGGGATAATAAACATATTCCAGAAATTTACAAGATTAATGATAGAGATACAAGACTTCAAATATTAGCAGGTATTATTGATTCAGATGGTCACTTAAGTAAAAATACTTCAGGTTCAAATAATTTTGAGATAACATTAAAAAATAAAAAACTATTAGAGGATGTTGTAGAGTTAGCAAATTCACTTGGATTTGCTGCATATGTAAGTGAAATAAAAAAAACTTGTAAGAATTTTGAAGGAACATATTATAGAACAAATATTCATGGTAAAGGATTAGAATTAATTCCTACAAAATTAGCTAGAAAGCAAGCTGAACCTTATAAACTAACTAATAATCCAAATTATATTAGTTTTAAAATTAAAGAGACTTCAGAAGATAATTATTATGGTGTACAGGTAGATAAGAACCATCTCTATATAATGGGAAAAAATTATATGGTATCTTCCAATAGTAATGGTAAATCTAAGCTTACAGAATTATTTCAAAAAGCATTTGGTGATTATTGTGGTTCATTTAATATAAGTATGTTAACACAAAAACGTGGATCTGCTTCTGGAACAAATAGTGAATTAGTAAAAGCAAAGGGTAAAAGATTTATGATTTTACAAGAACCTTCAGAAAATGAAAAATTAAATGTAGGTTTTATGAAGGAACTTACAGGAGGAGATAAGGTACAAGCAAGAGGTTTATATAGAGAACCTACTGAATTTAAACCTCAATTCAAACTTGCTTTAGCATGTAATGATTTACCAGCAGTACCAGCAGAAGATGGTGGTACTTGGAGAAGAATTTTAGTATTACTATTTTTAGCAAGATTTGTAGAAAATCCAAATCCTAGAAAACCATTTGAATTTAAATTAGATGATGAATTATCAGAAAAATTAGAATTATGGAAAGAGACATTTATGAGTATTCTAATTAAATATTATAAAATTTATAAAGAAGAAGGTATTATTCCTCCAGAGGAAGTACTAGAAAGTACAGATAAATATAGAAAAGAAAATGATTGTTATTCTGAATTTGTTGCTACACGTATTGAATTCAAGTCTGAATGTTCAGCGTCAGTATCAGATATTTATGATGAATTTAAGATTTATTGGAGTCAATGTATGCCATCGGGTAAAACACCTTCTATGCCAGAATTTAGAAAAGCACTTGAAAGACAATTTGGTCAAATAGTAAGAGGTAAATGGAGAGGACTTAAATTATTACCACCAGACGAGAAATTAAAAAGAATCAGTGGAGATGATGATGAGACAGAACCAGATATGTAAAAAAATTACATATATAGTAAAAATAAAATTTGATTTTTTTTTATATTTTGATAATTATTTAATATAATAAAATAATATATAAATTAAAATATGGCATCTATTGAGATTATCCATAAGATTTTACAAACTATTAAAGAAATGTTAGTCGATAGACATATAGATATATCTAATATTGAAAATATTGAAATTAATGAAATTAAAAAATTATTCAAGATTGATATCGGAAACAAATCAACAACTTCATCTATGATAGCTGTTCTTGATGTAAATGAAAATTTTAGAATTTTATTTAATTTATCTAAATTCAAGTTTTCAGATATTAAAAAATATTTAGTTGGTGATAAACTAGATCATATTATGGTTATAACTAAAGATAAATTATCCAGTACAAATTATAAATCTTTTGATAACGAAGAATATAGTAAAATTCAATTTGAATATTTTACAATTAATGAATTAAAATTCAATATTTCTAAACATTTTTTAGTACCAAAACATGAAATTATAACTGATACTAATGAAATTAATGATATTATCCAGGAATATAAAATTAAGAATAAAACGCAATTTCCTATAATTAGTAAAGAAGATCCTATGTCAAAATACTTAAATGCAAAAACAGGTAATTTAATAAAGGTAACACGAAATAGTCCTAGTTCTGGAATATATTATGTATATAGATATTGTTTATAAAAGAAAAAATATCTTAAATCATGAATTTATAAAGTAATAATAAAATAAATTTTTTTTATTATATAACATAAAATGAGTGAAAGAACAAAATTTTATGAAAATAATTTTAAAGAATATTTTTATTACAAGGATTTAGTTAACAATACTAATACGGAAAAGCCGTTTTTAAAATCAAGTTCAATAAATTTAGAAAATATAAAAAATGATAATTTTGATGAAAATGATAGTAATATAGAACGATCTTATAATTATAATTTTGTTCAAAAAGGTTTAATAAACCCTATAATAAATTTATTTGAAAATAACGAGGCTATTTTATTACATCATTTCATAAAATATTATAATGAAACATCTAATATTAAGATTTTTTTGGATAAGATGTTATATATATATTCTAATTTAATTATAAATTTAAAGCAAACAGATTTAGATAAAGTCTTAAAAAATATAGATGGAATAGATTCTAAAATTTTACTAAATAATACTATATTAGAGGAAAATGATAAAATTCAAATAAAAAACTATCTAATTAAGAATTATTCGAATAAAAGAATAGATAATATTGAGATTAATAATAAATTATATAAATTTGATGCTATTAATTTAAAGAATACTCAATCAATAGAGAATATTAATGATGATTCATTAAAAGAGTTAATGGAAAATGATATAACTATAAATTTAGAAAAACCATTTTATATGTATATATTATTATTATATAAATCTGGATTTTTTAATTTTTATAATCATATGTATGATATTTTAAATGAATGTGATAATCAAGAAAATAATAAATATTATTGTAAAAGATTAAAATTAGGTGCAATCAAATATTTACAATATTGTATATTCAGTGATGTTTTAAAAAATTATATATCTAAAAATATAATTCATGATACACAATTAGTTTATTCTGATACTTCTTTAACTAGAAATAATATATTATTAAGCGAAACTGATTTTAATGACCCCAATTATTACATTAGTTATATTAGTTCTGGAAATTTAAAGTCGTCTGTTAATGATTTAAAAAGGGATATTTTATTATATGTTGAATTTCAAAATTTATCAGAATCTCAAATAGATATATATAATTCATTAATAAATTTAAAAACTTCTAATTATATAGAACTCGAAAAATCAACAAATGAAAATAAAGATAATATAAACAATTATACAACAGAAAAATTAAGAAAAAATAATATCGTTCGTACTTTAAAAGAAAAAAATGAGAGAAGTTTAACACAATTAACAAATAATAGAAAAACTTTAATGTTGTATAGTTTTTTACTAATAATTTATGTAATTTTTAATATGTTAACTTTACTTAAATTAACTGATATATCATCGGAATTACTATTAGTTTTGAATATGTTAATTTTAGTTATTATAATAATATATTTTTTTATTAAAATAATTAAAAATATACTAATATAAATAATATTAATATGTCTAATCAAAGTCAAACTACATCTCTTATTAACGAATGCAATTCATATCTTAAATATTTTACGATTCCATCTTCACAATCATATCAAAAATATTTTGCTAATATTTCTAATTTAAATGAACAATTAGAAGAAGATTTTAAATCTAAAGATCAAAGATTTTTAACAAATTTAAAAGACTATTTAGAAAATTCACTCAAATTAAATAATTTAGAAAAATTAAATAATAGTTATAATGATTTAAATGATTTACAAAAAGAAAAATTGAATTCTTTAAAAGATGAACTGGATGATTTAGATAATAAACAATTAAATTCCATAAGAAATTATCAAGTAAAAGATTATAAAAGTAATGAATTATCGTTTTATAATTCAGTAATTTTGATATTTCTTTTATTAATTGTGATAATATTTATATTAGCATCATTAGTTAATATGAATTTAGTATCTAATTTTAATTTATTTAGAATTTCTTTTACATTAGGAATAATATTTATTATTTATTTATTAATAAATTTAAAACAAAATATGTATAGAAGAAAATATGACTGGAATAAATTTTACTTTGTTTATAATAAACCAAAAAATACATTATAATCCCATTTAAATAATAAAAATAAATTCGCAATTTTTAAGAAAATTTTAATATTTAATAAAATAAATGTCATTAAATAATATTGATATAGATTCTTATTCTGATAATGAATTAATAAATGATGATGACATTATAATTGAAATAAATACTTCTATTCAAAATAATAAAGAGAATAATACAAATTCTTTATTAGATTTAAAAGAAGATGTTAATAAAACCTATGTTGTAGAAGAATCTATAGAAGAATCTGTAGAAGAACCTATAGAAGAACCTATAGAAGAACCTATAGAAGAACCTATAGAAGAACCTATAGAAGAATCTGTAGAAGAATCTGTAGAAGAATCTGTAGAAGAACCTGTAGAAGAATCTGTAGAAGAACCTGTAGAAGAATCTGTAGAAGAACCTGTAGAAGAATCTGTAGAAGAATCTGTAGAAAAATCTGTAGAAGAACCTATAGAAGAATCTGTAGAAGAACCTATAGAAGAATCTGTAGAAAAATCTGTAGAAGAACTTGTAGAAGAATCAATATTTATAGAACCAGTAATTTTTGAGGAAGAAAATGCATTAAAATTAGAAATACAATGGTTAGTTAAATCAAGTAGCGGAGGAAGTCGTCGTCGTCGTATAGCTCTATTAAATACAGCAAGACAGAAAGTAAATGCAAGTAATTTCCCTCATTTATATGAGTTAATTCCTCCCTACTAATAATTTCTGTTTTTTTTATAATATATTAAACCATTATATAGGGTTCTAGAAAATAATTCAATAAATAAAGTACCAAATAATAGAATAAAAGTACTATCAATAAGATATATAATATATTTTTCTTTTTCTACAAATAATATTAGAATTAATAAAGCTAATATTAAAGAATTAACTAATAAATTAAAAAGATTATAATAAAAATTTTTATATGGATAAAACCCTATTAACATGCCTAAATCAATAATATAAAAACATACTAATGAAATTAAACTATAAAAACTATTATCATTATTTTCATTACTAATATTAGGTTGTAAACCAGTAATAAAAGAAATACAAAAGATTTTTAATAGATTAAAATATAAATAAGATAGTTCTTTTTGTTTGAAATCTATAAATATATATGAATGACTTTTATAATATTTAATATCCTTTTTAATTATCCATCTGTTTTTAGATATAAGGGAATTATCTCTAAATATTGGAATAATATCTTGATTATATAGAATTTCTGGTAACTCTTTTTTTTTATAAATAATATCTTCGAAAGATAAAATTTTATTTTTAATAAAAGCTATATAATAGCTAAAATAAAGACTTGATGTAACTAATAAAGAACTTAAACTAATAATAAGTAGATCTTCACATTGAGTATTTAATATTGATATATTAGAAATAAGAAGACCTCCAATTGCATAATGAATAAAAGCTAATTCTGTATATGGAAATAACATAAAATTTTCCATAAGTATAATTAAAATATTTTTATCATTTCCATATATTTGATGAAGTTCTGAATTTTTTTTGATAATTTTTTTATAAAAAAATTTAAATAAATATAGAACAAATATATTTAGAAATATTATAGACATTAAGATAATTAAGAATACAAAATGATTTTGAAAATAAAAATTAAAACCTAAACAATGAGAATCATTAACATCTACAATATCTATATTCCATAAATTAATCCAGTCTAACTTTTTACTTACTGTAAGTAATTTAGGAAATTTAGAAATATCGTAAAATGATAATAACGAAATAAATTGCGAATATGATACTAAATTTAATAAAATAAATATATATGATGGACGATTTATATATATATCATATTCATTAGTATTAGAGTCCAATTTATAATAATATTTTTTATATAAATTACAGGCAGAAAGAAATTTATATAAGAATGTAATTAGTATAGATAATCCAACAAATAATTCTATATTATTTTCAAGATTATTAGAAAAAGTATTATAATTCATTAATTCTCTCATAAGATAATTATTTATTATGTTTAAATAATATTAAAATTTATAAAACTTAAAAAGAATAAGAAATATTATACTCTTGGATCATAGTGATATTGTTTTGAATTATATAATTTAACAGTAAAATCATCGTTTAATTCTTCGATATGTATTTTATCACCACTATATAATTCATCACAACCTAGTTCTGTATCACAATCCCTATTATTAACTTTTATTGGTATAGAAACTGAATGAAATGAACCAGAACTTGTATAATAATTCCATTTACTACTAGAGGTATAAAGACGTCTTCCATAAAGAGGTAAATTAACATCCTTTTTTTCGTTTGTTAATAATCCAATTTGTTGAAATTCGTTTGGTGAGCCTTTAGTTGGTATTGATGGAATAATAGGTGTATCGGGATTTTTATAAGGAGGTCGTCCATATGTATTTTCGTTATTATCGATAGTGAAAATAACAGGTCTACTTGAATATTTATTTAATAAATAAGTTTGTGGTATAATAGAATTATAATAAATATATAAAATAAGTAAAATTAAAATTAAAAAGGCTATCAAACATACAAATAAAAATCTGTTATCTTGAATAGAAGACATTTATTTATAATAACAAAATAAAATAAAAAATTTATAATATATAAATTAGTTTTTTTCATATCCACTAATTGGTGCAATACCTTGATTATCATATTGATCTTTTAACGGAGAAACAGATTTATTAAGATTTTTTTGATCAAAAATATTAGATTGCATATCGGTCATTTTATTAGTATCTGGTAATAACTCATTTAAACTATAATGTAATCCTGATTTATACACTGCATCATCACTTGGTGGTAAGAAATAAGGTCTTGTTTTTTCAGAATGTTTCTTTTCTAAATCTGTAATTTTAGAATTGATTTCATCTTCTTTGGGAACATTATCTTTAAAAGTATAATTTTTGTCTAAATTATATTTACTATATAAAAGTATATTAACGATGAATAATGCAGTTAAAATAATAGCTAATGTTATATCATAAAATATTGCTACTGCAATTAATACTAAAAATATAAGTTTGTTCATATTACAATTAAAGAATTTTAATATTGGTTTATTATTTGGTAAAATGTTAATAAATATTAAATATAAAACTAAAAGAATTTTAACTAATAAAAGAGGTTGTTTTTGAAATTTTGATTTCATTTTATTATTTTATTATGAGAATATAAATTATAATAAAATTATTAAAATTTGAAAATATATAAGAATTTCTAATATAATAAGTTTAAGCGTATTTAAAAATAAAATGTCAACATTTTTAAGTTCTAGAGGTTATGGATTATTAAAATCTAAATTTAGTGAAGATACATTAGATAAAATTAGAAACGAATTAACAGTTAGTCCAAATGTTCAAATGATAGTTCCAAATATGGAAATACCTAAATTTAAGTGTTTTTTAGAAAGTCAAAAAAAAATATATTTACCTAAAGCTTATGGACTTCAAAAATTTGGTGTTCCCGATATAGATAAATTAGATGAAGGTGAAACTGTTGATCTTAATTTTACTAAAGAATTAAGGCAAAATCAGTTAGAACCTGTACGAAAATTATTAGAAGCTTGTAATGATCCTAATAAAAGGGGAGGATTGTTAGAACTTGTCTGTGGTGGTGGCAAAACGGTTTTAGCCCTATATACTATAGCAAAATTAAAGAAAAAAACAATGATAATAGTACACAAGAATTTTTTATTGGATCAGTGGAAAGAACGAATAGAAGAATTTTTACCGGATACTAAAATTGGTTTAATTAAAGCAAAAACTATTGATGTTGAAGATAAGGATATTATTATAGCAAGTTTACAAAGTCTTTCGATGAAGGAATATGATCCTAAAATTTTTGCAGGAATTGGAACTATAGTTGTAGATGAAATTCATAGAACAAGTAGTGAAGTATTTTCAAGGGCTTATTTTAAACATACTCCTAAATATTCAATAGGCTTATCTGCAACTATGAATCGTTCGGATGGTTTAAGTAAAGTATTTAAATGGCATATTGGTGAAGTAGTATTTAAAAATATAACTAGAAAAGATAATCTTGACGTTTTATGTAAATATTATGATAATGAAAGTCTATTATATAGAAGAGAAATTGCTATGTTTAATGGTAAACCACTTATTGCTTCTATGATTACTAATATTTGCAATTTTGAACCTAGAAATGATTTTATAGTTGATATTATAAAAGATATTCTTAAAAAAGAACCTAATAGAAATATTTTAATTCTAAGTGATAGAAGAGCACAATTAGAAACACTTAAAAATAAAATAGAAGAAAATAAATTAGGAAGTGTTGGATATTATATGGGAGGTATTAAACAAAATGAATTAGACTATAATGCTCAAAATTGTCCTATATTAGTAGGAACATTTTCAGTGGCTGCTGTGGGATTGGATATCCCTAAACTAGATACTTTAATACTTGTTTCAAGTAAGAGTGATATTATTCAAAGTGTAGGGCGCATATTAAGAAAAAAAGCAGAAGATAGAGAATATATACCATTAGTAATTGATATTATAGATAGTTTTTCAATATTTCCAAATCAGTTTAAGAAAAGAGAAAAATATTATAAAAAGTGTAAATTTAATATTATAAAGGAAAATAATAAAATTAATGATGATAATATTGAAGTTAAACTAGATACTTATGCTTTTAGATGTAAAAAATAAAAAATGTCTTTAATAATACTATCCAAAAATATTTAATTAATTCTAAAGTGGTGGTGAATAAATATGTAAAGAAATACTATGTTTATCTAGATTTGATACTTTATGATAGTTATTTGAATTAGATATATAAGAAGTTTCTCTATTAATTAAAATTTTTGTATTAATTTTTTTTAAATCTTTATCATATAAATCTTCTTTTAATTTCCCGTTTAATAAGTGTACTATAGAAGTAGAATGTGGGTGATTATGTATATTTGTTGAAGCATTTAATCCCCAATTTATAATTATAATTTCATATTTTTTACAAGTATGAAATACTGTTCTATTATATGTTCCAAAATTAGCTTGTTTAAAAACTAGTTTATCTGAGAAAACTAAAAGTTTATCTAATTTAAACCCATTTAAAGAATTTTTTTTTAACAAATAATTATCGATATTTCTAATTAAATAATTCATTAAAATATAATTTGAATTTAATATTTTAATTTGATTAATCAAATTTTTTTTGAAATACCATCTTTATAAATCTTTAAAATTACTTAGTAATAGATAAAAACAATTTTTATATTTCTTTTTGATAAAAATTTTTTTCGTTAAACAAACTAATTAAATTTTTATGTTTTTTGGAGTTATTGTGTATTTCGATTAAACTTTTACTAAATGTACCAAAATCACATAATTTACAATAGTGAGTAAATTCTTTCTCTCTTTCTTCTTTACTACTATGTTTTGTTAAATAATGTGTTCTAAAGCCTTCTTTATGTGGAGATGTAAAAGTACATTTATCGCAAATTTTTACTTCTTGTTTTTTTCTTACTAATACTCCATTATTTTTGTGTTTTAATGTTTCTATATGTTGTTTATATTTACTTTCATAATTAGTATTATAATTACAGGTTTCACATACAAATTTAAACATTTTTATGAAATTTATATAAATATATTAACATTTCTTTAAATAATTTTAATAATTATATTAAAATGAAAACTATTTAAAGCTTTGATCATATATAATTTTATAAAAATAATTAAATGAATCATAAAGTTGAAGAAGGATATATTTATATTTTATATACTAGAGCTTGTCAAAATGCTGAACAAAATGTTTATAAAATTGGAAAATCAAAAAATTATAAAAAAAGATTAAGTGGTTATTGTAAAGGATCTGAATATAAATTAGTAATAAAAGTTCAAAATTTTCATAATACAGAGAAAATAATTTT
>JACCEC010335372.1_pt1 | contig 15397 bp, 17 predicted proteins | sample 7450121 | NCBI WGS metagenome assembly JACCEC01 (sample SAMN15323455, study PRJNA562643) | freshwater metagenome | isolation source: river surface water | place: USA:Blue River Watershed | collected 2017-08-18 | reverse complement strand
CCCATCTCTCGGTGGTCTATGTGCTACAAAAACATGCCGTTTACTATACATGCAGTGTATATCGGCGACATTTACAGGATATCTTTGAGCCTATTTGAGCATGAATTCACGAAAAAAACGGCGCGCATCGATATGTATTGTGCGCGTGTTCATGTAGCACTCGCAATCGAATACTCAGGAAACCGGCGCCGTATCATGTTTGAGCGTAACGTGATGGGAATTGTGAAGGAATTCTTATGAAAGTTTGATTGTTTCTGCTAATCATCAACGGGTTCTAAAGGGGCACAGCCCCTTTAGAATTTTGAATCTTGTTTTTTATATGTACATAGATGAATCTCACAAGCATCAAGCTCGAAAACTACCCAAAATCCTTTCTTTCTTCTTATTATATCCCCTTCAGAAGAGAAATACTGAGACTGGAGGTATTCGATAGTTATGCGACATCTGCGAAAATCCATGCTGACATAGGAAAACTAGGCGCAGTATTGGGCGTTTACAAAAAAAAGATACCGAGCGAATTACGAGATGTGACACACTTGCGCGTAGAAATAAGGATCAGAGATGCCAAAATTCCGCCGATAGAAATTAAACAGGTTAAAATACCCACAAATCCAGAAAGAAAAATGGAGATACACGCACGGCTAAAACTGATTTACGACATAATTCAGCCCTACCGCGACCGAGCATACGACGCGATTGTTAAATGTTTACTTTGGAAAACCGCAGATTCACCAATAAGACAGTTATCGGAGATGTATATTCCGATGGGAACCCTTGTCAAATACAAAGGAAACACATTAAAAATTACCTGTTGTTCTGAAGCGGCATTCGAAATGTATACGTTTGTTGCGCAGATACATCGCCGATATGCCTTGCTCGCACTGGTTCGAGTGGCCGAAAAGGACACGAAAGAAGTACCGCGAAGAATATTTGAGCGGCATGTGCTGCGAATTGTGAAGGCATTTTTGTGAATTTTGATTTTTTCTGCCAATCAACAACCGAGTGGATGGGAGTTTTACAGGGAGCATAGCTCTCCAGAGATGAATATCGCATGGATCGAGATCGGTATATATCCTAAAAATGATATGGGCGGATACACCGACCCATTCAAGCGATTACAACTGACTCTCGACCATTTTGATCTTTATGTTAACGCGCCTAAAAATATTTCCGGTGTGGGGAACCTAGGTAGTGTATTGGGTGTTTACAAAAAACATCCCGGTCAGCTGCGGTATATGACGCGTGCGCACATACAAATCAAGATTGCATATGCCAAAATTCCGCCGGTAGAAGTTGAACTAAAGACAATATCAACAAATCCGGGAAGAAAAAACGAGATACAACGGCGATTGCGGCGCATCTACGACACAATTCGACCATATCGCAACCGAGTGTACGATGCAACAATTGTTATAACAGAGATCATAAATCATGCTTATTCTACCGGGCGTCACGTCGTAAGGACATTACAAGGCATCGAATATCCAAAAGGAACTCTTATTACCTATGAAAAAACAACCACACGAACCGTCACCAGCGACATATTTCAAGAAGCATGTGCATTCGTTGCGCGTGTACATCGACGATGTGCCTTGATGCGAATCATACAAGTCGCTGAAAAGGACACAAAAAGTGTGCCTCGCAAACTCTACGAGCGGCATGTGCTTGGAATCGTAAAGGAGTTTCTGTGATTTTTTGTATGGAATATCGTGTAACACAAAAAATGATTAATCTTTTTGTACTTATAGAAATGGACATTACAAAAATCCAGTTGGAAATCTATCCAAAAAATCATGTGACGGTATGCAGCATTCCATTCGAAACACTACTCTTACGTTTTAACACACTCGACAACTGTGCGGCGTTAAAAGGATTTCTTAATTCAGAGCAACTAGGTTCCGTATTGGGTGTTTATAGGAAAAAGATACCGGATGAACTACAAGATATGACGCATGCGTACATATACATAACGATCGAGGATGCTAAGATCAAGCCGATCGAAGTTGCTTTAAGCATAAAACGTAATAAGCCAGGAAGAAAATACGAGTTACTTGATCGGTTACAACGTATCTGTGAGGCAATTCGGCCGTATCGTAATCGAGTTTACGATGCACGTCTTCTTATTAACGAGCACACCGCATATGAAAATGGGCATGCTGTACGTAGTGTGGAAATGCGGTCTGTGCGTGACCTTTTCTATGGAATCTATCCCGAACGAACAAAGATCGAGTACAAAAATGAAAAGATGCAGACGGTCGGTCAAGATGCATTTTCAGAAGCATGCGTATTCGTTGCGCGTATACATCGACGGCATGCTTTGCTCGGAGCCATACAAGCATTTGAAAAAGGCTCCGAAGGAGCGCCTTATAAGATGTTCGAGCGGCATGTGCTGCGAATTGTGAAGGAATTCTTGTGAAGTTATTTTGTTTTTTGTTTTGTATAGAATGTCGCGGAACACAATCACATTCACACTCTCAGATGGAGCGCAGCAAATCAACCAGGAATCCATGTTGCTCGAGCATGTCAACAGAGTAATCAAGGAATATACCACCGATGGCATGCGCGCGAGCCCGTATCATTTGCAGCTAATGAGATGCATAGGTGCACACACAACTGTCGGCGCGGTGCAACTCACCGATCAAAAATATCAATTGACGATAACGGTCCATGGCCATAGTGCAACCATTGATGTTAGGCCGATATTTGACCCAAACACCGCATTTGATGCCGCGACATATGGCACGCAAGTGAATGCGCGCATCGCACTGCTTGATGAGGCAATTACTTCTCTGAAAAATCCCATTTTCGACATCAAGTTCTCTGTGTTAACGGAAACAAAAGCAGAGAAAGTGATTCAGGAAATCACACTCGCATACTTCATGAACGATTCTACATTTGATCCGCCCACCGCAATCACGTCTTTCACACTGTCGTACGACGGCCGCACACTAATCGTCGACAACACAACACGCGATCCCGCGAACACATTCGAAAAAATAGCGACAGACTTCCTTGCGGCGAGTTAAGCAGCGCCTTCTATTCGGTAATTTTTTTTGAAATATACAGTCGGTGTATATAAAATTGCTACGCAATTTTTCACATGTGCACTTCCGACATCACCATCAAACTTTATCCAACTAGCGGCAACTGCATTTATAATGTGCCGTATGTAACGAAATCACTACCAATAATCATACTCGACGACTATGCAAATGCAGATCGTTACATAAGTAACATAGGAGAATACGGTCGGGTTCTAGGCGTATACAAAGAAATGCCGAGTGATATAAAGGGGTTCACGCATGCAGAATTACGTGTGTCCTTCGACAATGTGCATGTACCTTCGATCGAATTCAAGATGGTTGTAATCAAAAAGAATCCGCGAAGAAGAAAAGAGGTACTTGCACGTTTGAAAATTTTGCGTGATACGATTCGGCCGTATCGCAACGTCGTATATGATGCCGTTGTTCGCGCGTTAACGCCGCGATGCACCTATATCATTGATGTTCGATCGTTGTTACACAGAGAATACGATGAGGGAACAGTGATTGAATACGAATCGCAAACGGCAATATTGCCGAGTCACGATGCATTTGCGGCCGTTTGTAAATTTGTAGCGGGTGTGCACAGGCGATGTGCCTTGCTCGGAATGATACAAGCGGCTGAAGCGGATACAAATGGTGTACCTCGCAAACTATACGAGCGACATGTGCTGCGGATTGTGAAGGAATTTCTCTAATCTTTTTTGAAAAACTGATTTTCAATGACGCTATACCACCATAACATGCAAATCTCCTTTCAATTATGTCATCGGCACTATACTCTCATCAACACGAAGGTATCTTCGAAGGCTTTCTATGCAATGTCAGATAAGGAATTTTCTATTTATACCGTCGCTGATGAGCTGCGTAACGATATTGACTCACTGACTTATGCAACGGGCGCTCGCGTTAAGGATGAATTCAGAAACTTTCTCACAGCGTCGGCGACAAAGTTACGCGTTATTATTCACAATCAAATAGTTGTGATCACCATGCCAAGACCCAATGTCGATGTGCGCAGCATAGAAGATGTCATCAAAGGTACAATTGAAAGATTACAATATGTGGCGGCACGTATTGTTCCTATAGATGGGCTCTATGCGTGCGTGCATATAGTATTGAAGTTCGAATATAGCAACGGGCGTCGCCGATGTCTCTTTGATAAGAATATACTGCGGATTGTGAAGGAGTTTTTCTGACCAAAAAATATTTTTTGATACGAACATACAATGGTGCGACCACACGCCCGCGAAAATGCAGAAAGCATCTGAGAAAACGTGTATATACGTCGGAAAAGCGCGAGCACTTTTCTTACACCAGATAGCGAGTGAAGCGCGGCATCTGATCGGCGTACTCCGATGTGTCGACGCGCGCACCGTAGCCGGGTCCGACATCGTGATAGTCGGGACGACGAAGGCCGACCCACGGCACCACATCGTTGTTATCAGTGCGGATCGCCATCGCAGACGCGCCTGAAGTGGTGCGGTTAATGCCGTTCGCATATGCGTTTTGGCTCGCAAAGACCTCGGGCTCGAGTGCCTCATATTGCATAACTTGGTTGTAATCTTTGTAGCCCTTCAGATTTTTGAAGTCGCTGTACTGCGCATAAAGCTGCCGGTTTTCAGGACCGCTTCCGAATTTAGAGAATTGATGATCGGGGCGCGAACCATCGTTCAAGTCCTTGACGTTCATGGGGCCCGGTCCAGCCATCAAACCTTCTTTTGCTTCCGCCTTTGCGACAGCCTTCACGACGGTATCTTTTGCGCTATTCATACCCTTCCGCCAGCAGCTGTATAGTAGCAACACCACGCAAACAATAAGCAACACAATGAGAATCTCGACCTTTTCCATTTTGTGCGGCGAAATAGGGCCAGTATATATAAAAATTAAAAAAACAAATAACAAAAATAAAGTATTTGTTCATGATGCGGCCGATGCGTTCGCGCGTAAACAGTGCTCGTCTGCCGATGACATGCCCGGATCCGCCTCATCACCGTTGTGATTTTGCGATGCGGAGTCTGTCGGCATGCCGATGAATCGATATATCACGACCCTCGAGGGCCGCGTAACATCGCCGTTTTGATGCCATGTGATACTTCCCATGACATTTGTAACGGAAGAGTCGTCGGACGCAACTACAACAGGGACGCAAATCATCTTGCGATCGGTTTGGTCCGGCGGCATATATTTTGCGTCCGCGGTTTCATAGAGAACTTTCGGCATATCTTGCTGCGTACAGAGTGTCTCCATAAGGTGCCGACACTCCGCGAGTTTTGCGTCCTTTGTATTGAGAATGAACGAGATGATATTCTCATCGGTGAGATCCTGAAACTGTGTCCAGGTTTCTTTTGTGTCAAGCGACAAACAGTCGACTATTTTTTTGTGATTGATGTACGTCTCCATAATGCTGTCGATGTACGAAACAATCACAGACATATCTTTTTCCTGATAGAAGTTCGAGTGCAGCGTCGATCTTTTTGAGAGCATGTTGAAGATGTTATTGTAGTCGCACACATCAAAGCTCCATACGCCGTTGATGATTCTTGTTCTCTTAATCATCGCGATCACATCAACGTCGAGACCGGGGTCTCGCAACATCATGCAGTCGTGCGGAATATACTCAAACTTGTCCGTATCGATCTTGCAAATCGTGTTATTCACGATTTGTTCGAGACCGGGCGTAAACTTCGGCACTCTTTTTTCCGCGATCAGCCTCATCGAGATGACTGAAGTCGGGTCGATAAAGTACTGCACCAGGGGAATATACGCGTGCAACTCATCGGGCAATATCGCTTTGAAGCGCGTGTCGTATGGGTTTTTGCCCAAAATGACAGCGGCGATATGCTGACTGCGCTGCTCGTGCTTGCCGTTGACCACGTTCTGCGCCACTTTCTTAAGCACGCGATCGAAGCCATGGCTGAATGCGCCGTGCCCAATATCATGCAACAGGCCCGCGAGTTCGACGCAGAGCACTTCGGCATTAGTGATTTGCGGATACAAGCTCTGCAAGTGCAGCGCAGTAACACGCGCAAGATATGCGACGCCGATCGAGTGTTGAAACCGCGTGTGGTTTGCGTACGGCCTCTTAAATGCGAGCTCACCGAGTTGACCGATTTTCTGCAATCGCTTGAACATGGTCACTTTGCGAATAATAGTTTCGCTTGTTCTCGAGAGTTCGACCATACCGTACAGCTGATGTTGTCGCTGGAACGTGTCATCTTTGATGTCGCACATCTTGTGATCTTCATAACGATCGTAAAAAAATCAATTTTTTGAGGGATTGCATCCCTCAGACCCGCTCAACTATTAAGAAAACATTGAGAGTTTAAAAGGAAATTTGGAGGAATGAGTCAACGTCGTCACGGCCTTCGGCCGCTCCGCCCGGCGCGTTATTTCGCTGATTCTATGAGAATTTCGCGGACAGGAAATCATGATCAGAATCGCGAATTACATGCAAAAACGCAAAAACAAATCAACTGTCGCCGTTCCTGCGAACAAAAAGCTTTCCATGCGAAAAATACACAACAAAGCAATCGCGATACATGTAGAGAACACCTTGGAAAATTTCATGCGACAAATAGGGTCGCGCCCATGGAGACCAGCGTGTTCCTCGCTCGAATTCTATCTTGTAAAAGAGCACCTCGCCGGTATCGGCGGCGCGACCGCATCCGCGCAGGCTGACATAAGTCCCTATCTGCTCGTCGACACATACCACGGCGTCGCATATCTGCAGTTCATTTACGCCACATCCAATATTGCGGAGGCTTTTCGCTACGTATCGCGACAGGCTCCGCATTGGCGTTCCTTTCTTTTCCTTTCTGTTCTTCAATTTTTTACTCAGTAATCGTATTTATGAATACTGAACAAACCGTTTTGACACTTGATATAATCAGTCGCGCGAAACATTAAAAGGCGTCCATCCCAGAGACTACATATCTGCTTATAGCGTGCGCTGTGGACAGGTGCGGTTTTACCTGAAACTATTTTGTAATACGATATTCCGCTTTCACTGCCATTGTCAGAGTAGGAAAAACCCTTTATTTCAATCTCGTATTCGCTTTCTTCGTCGTCTTCCGCAATGATTGTGCAGTCGCACATCAAGATGCTGTTTATCAATACGCAATCTTCTTTCTCTTCCCATGCGTTATTGAGTGGTACATCGGAAGCATCCTCGTGATACCTTGTGTAGTGTCGCAGACGCCGCATCTCCGGAGTGTCACTTACTTGATTTTCTTCAATTTTTTGCAAAAAATATGTCTCCGCTAAGGATGATTGTAAAAGATAAACTTTCCGTTTTTATACATAACGTGCCTTTCCGGATAGTACATGTAGAGTTCCATGTCGACGATCTTGCAGAAAGCGCGATATGACATGAAATATACACCCTCTGTTCTCACAAGTCGCGTTTTGTACAGCACTACCCCACCGGAAAAGTCGCAAATACAGCCGCGAAAATCCATTCTGTTTTCATATGCGTCGCATACTGCCACGCCGCAAAACGCTAATCTACCGACCAAACGATCGGTCGCAAGTGTACTCCACAGCTTCAAGTGCGCCGTATCTTTCGCGATATATTGCTGCAAGCGGCGCATTGTGTCTATACGCACCCCGTTCCTTCAATTTTTTCAAGACAGTCATTGGTATGTGATCTTCCCATCTTTATACATAGTAACTCTGCCCGGGTGATGCGTACGAATCATATCTTTCAAAAGTGTGTATGTTGTGCGATACGACATATGATACTCATGCGCCGTTCTCACAACATGTGTTTGATAACGCACGATTCGGCATGCCTCGTCGCAAACATATCCGCGAAAATCTATTTTGCTTATATAACCGTCGCATATGGCCACTTCGCATACTGCCAAGCGACCGATCCAGTTGAAGTTCAGTGCCATATCGAGCGGTCGCTTATATACATTCATCACGGCATAACGTCGCAAATGGCGCATTGTCTCTATTTCTTCGACCTGACTTTTCAAAAAAAACAAATTGGATTTGATTAGATCGGATCGGATCAGAATGAAGGCGTTATCTACGTTCTGTAATAGAGCAGTTGGCCGCATCCAAGCAAATATCGCGCGAACGGAGGCAGCGTCAGATTCTTTGCCGTGGGGAATACGAGATTTACTTTGTACGCGAGGAAGCATCGTACGCATTCCTGCATTTTAAAAGGGGACTCTTGGACGTCGTCCTCGGGAAAGAAATTCTCGGCGTTCAAGATGAAGACGCTGCACGGCAAGTTTTGCTGAAGAAATTTCGACAGAGATGCGCAGAATATCTTCTTGTAAATATGCAGCGGAAACTCAGATTTGCCGTCGACATTCGCATACGGAATCACGATCTTCACTTTTTTGCGCTCTGCCACAGGAATGGGTGCTTGCGCATCGAAGTATTCATTGATGAATTTCGCAACCGCGGGGTTATCGGTCGATGAAAACAATGGAATAGCCGGATACACTTCGGAGTTGCCGATGATACAAATCGTATCCGCGGCCGACCCGGCAGCATTCAATTGGAATGAATGAAGGTTAGAAGCGTATCTCCATGCGCTGGTCGCAATTAACTTTAACTCGGAAATCGCAGTCGAACGTGCCTCTTTTTGTGCCATTGTCGGCGACGCCGGCAGTTTGTTAGCGATCTTCATCTTCACCATCATTTCACGTTCAATGCTTTCGTTGTCAAGTAGTGTGATGGAGCCTTTGTCTAATGATGTAAGACCGCGTGAAAGATACAAACAGTTTGTCGGCGCGTTGTACTTTTTGTAGGGATAAAACCCTGGTACGTGTGCGTCGTACAGTCGCAAGATTTCGTCAAATATCTTTTCTTCCTTTTCAACGGCCTCATACTTGTTTGCAAGAGCGATTGTTTTCACCATCAACTGGTATGACGCCTTTACGTCGTTGGCGATATCCTGCTCTGTTCGCGTTGCCGATGTGATACGCGCGCAATGTTCCACGACTTCATCGTGATGATTCTGCAGCTCAACCAGCTTTTCATATTCCTGCGCGAGTCGCAAAGCCTCTGCCGAGTTATCAGCGGTGACTACCGGAATAGTGTCGGCGGGCTTTTCAAGCGCCATTTTCAAAATATACCTACAATATTCAATTTTTAAAGAGAAAACTTAAAAGTAGGAGAGGGAGTTTACGAAGAGCATAGCTCTTCAGGAAAAAAACATTGGAGCAATGAACGTAGTCTTTTTAGTCTACGCCGCGTTCTTGAACACAGAGAATGAAATGAAGAGCGACGGTATGCCGTTGACCGAGACGTGCATCCCTAGTCGTGTTATCTTCACTTCGTACAGCCAAACGCCGTCGACGCGCGTCAGATTGACCAAATACAAATATCCGTTTTGAACCAACCCAATACGGCCAGGAAAATCCGCGCCGAGAGTCTTCATTTTTTTTACCGATTTACTGGGCAACACTGTCATGAACATCGATATACTTGGCGGAACTGCATTGGTCAGTTGGACCAAATTATAACCATCAGAGACTAGTTTCGTCGCACCCATTGCAACATTGCCAATACGCGGATATGCATTGACAGTAATTCCCACGGTAAAGTTACGTATCGTATATCGACGCAGCGACCGCATCTATGTAATGAACGCGATGTTTTTTCAGTTTTTTCACGTGCAATATATAAGAATCGGGCGGGGTATTAACGGCGCAGCCCCTTTAGGCATAAGAATCGGGCGGGGTATTAACGGCGCGGCCTCTTTAAGGGATAGAATGGCGGGGTTTTACAAAGAGCATAGCTCTTCAGAGGCATAAGAATTAGAGCAATAACTCTTCAGAGACATAATATGAGGATTTCCCATGATATGATCCGCCGTATATAACGAAGTAATAGTGCAGTACGCCACAGCGGCGCTCTATGCAAACTTTGTATGTGACTTGATTTATTTCTGATAATAGCGTCACCCCGCGCACATGAATACGAAGATACACGTTTTTGTGCTCGAAAATATACGGCGATTGCAAACTAATCATGGAATGTCCGTCAGGACATACGTAGGTTATTCCTTTGTATACGATATTGCCTATATACATCCGCCTATTGATAGCGATGCCAACACTCGATGGACGATACACAATGTACTTACGGAAAAATCGCATCGCGATTTTTCTAATATCGCATCGCCGCATACACTCAAAAAGCCCTATTTCATTTTTTGAACACAATTTGATTTTCTCTTTAAAGTATAATTCAGTATAATATCGCATACAGAAAAAATATGTCTGAACCCAAGGACCATATTGTCCCTTACAGCAGAGTCAAATTCGTACAATTTCGCGTCCTAGGTACAGAAGAAAACAAGCGCGATTCTTATGTAAATGTCATCAACAAAGAGATTATGAAAGGCGATTTGCCTATGGTCGGCGGCATTTACGACGCGCATATGGGAACAACTGATTATGGTTGGCCCTGTCAGTCTTGCGGCGACGGCAAACCAAGATGCCCAGGACATTTCGGCAGCATCATTCTGAAGTATCCCGTTAAAAATTCACTGTTCAAAGACGAACTCTTGAAATGGCTGAAGATCATTTGCGAGAATTGCGGCAGCCCCGTTGTCAATATTCCGACGCATCTTGCGATCGGCGACAGAATGAACGCCATGATTACGGCGGCGCGCGAAACACTCAACTGCGGCAGCTGCAATTTCGTCCACTATCCCGTCAGCAAAGACAAGAAGCAGCACTTGAATTACTTTCGTACGATCAAAAAAGAGGCCGCTGCTGAAGAAAAGAACATTATCTACAACCACGAAATCCGCGCGATTATGGAACGAGTCAAAGATGTGACAGTACGCGCACTTGGTCGACCGCTGCATTCGCATCCTCGCAACTTTATTTTGGATGTCATTCGCGTTCCTCCGAACACAATGCGCCCAGACATTCGCAACATCAGTGGTCGCCGCGGCAACAATACCGATGCGACTCATATGATCAAGCTGATCGTTGATGCGAATCATTGTTTGCCCGATGTGATTCCGGCGCGCGACAAGATCACGGGAGCGCTCGCCGCAAAATATTACGCTCTCGATCTGTTCTTCACGACGCTGACAAAGGGAAGCAACCCCAAAGAGCTACGTGTTGTCATCAATACACACAAGCCGCCGCAGTCGATCGCGTCGCAAATCCCGAAGAAGCAAGGCCGCGTTCGTAAGAATCTGCTCGGAAAACGTTCGAGTTATATTCTTCGTACTGTCATCACGGGCGATCCAACGATTAAGATTGATGAGGTCGGCATTCCAATCGAGTGCGCGACACAAATCGACATTCCGGAAGTCGTGACCGCAAACAATATCGCCCGCCTGTCTTTGTATTTCATGAACGGAACAAAGAAATATCCTGGCTGCAAACGCATCATTAAGAAGTTCGAGACACAAATCAAGCAAATCAAATATCTGCAGGATCACGCAACGTATCAGCTGCAGATCGGCGACATTGTTTATCGTGACATGGTCGACGGCGACGTTGTCAATTTGAATCGACAGCCCTCATTGCTGTTCGCGAGTATCGCCGGCATGAAGGTAAAGGTGATGATGGACGGCCACACGCTGCGAATCAACCCTGGTATCTGTAAGTTTTTCAATGCGGACTTTGACGGTGACTGCATGCATTGCATCATTCCGCAGAATATCCAAGCGAGAACAGAGTGCCAGTATCTCAGTGCGGCCACGCGATGGGTCACGTCGATACAAAAACCGGAACCGCTCGTCGGCGCATTTCAGGACGCGCTTATCGGCATCTTCGAAATGACAAAGACGGATCCTATCTCGAAAGACGGCCGCTGCATTCAATTCGACAAATGGCATGCAATGCAAATGTTTTCATCGTTCGCGCATGAGTATACCGGCAGCTTGTCATTCGCGGAAGTTCGCAAGTACTCCAGTCGCGAACTGATTTCGATGATTATGCCGAACATTACAGTTACAGGTCGCAGCCCATCGATGTACAAAACGCAATACAACGGCATCTTGAACTATCGCCCCGAGGACACTGTCGTCGACATTCAGAAGGGAAAGTTGCTGCGCGGCATCCTTGACAACTCGACGTGTGGCGTGCAAGTGCCCAACAGCATCTTTCACATCATGGCAAACGAGTACGGCGGCGACTTCGCGTTCCTGATGGTGTATTACTTTCAGCAAATCGCGCATAAGTTTCTGCTGTACCACGGCTTCACCGTTGGCGCCAGCGACATTATCGTGCCGAAAGTTGCGACGAAAGAGATCAAACTCGCCATCACAAAGATGATTTCGGCGTCGCGCAACATCACCGATCGCCTTGATCGCGGCCAATTGGTCGCGCCGCTCGGTATGCCGCTGCTGGAATACTATGAAAACGAGCAGCTCAGTGCGCTCACTGCCGCTGATGACTTCGTCGTGCCGATTTTGCAAAACACAAATTTCGACACTAACATGCTGCTGCGACTGATCTTTTCCGGCAGCAAAGGCAAACTCACACACTTCATCAGCATCAACGGAGCTGTCGGCAGCCAGACCCTTGAGGGTCGCCGCTTCGGTTATCAGTTCGGGCTCGGCAGAACATCGCCGTATTTCACTCGATATGACCCCGATCCGGTCGCGCACGGCTTCGTGCCGATGTCATTTCGTCAAGGAATTCAGAATGAATGCTTTGCGTTTATGGCGGCAGAGGCTCGTTTCGGCGCAATTACAAACGCCTTGAAGACGTCTGTGACCGGTTATCAAAACCGCATTTCAGTGAAAAGTCTCGAAACAATCATGGTGAACAACTTGTTTTCGAGTGCGCTCGACATCAATATTGTGCAGCCTCTGTACGGCGAGAACGGAATCAATCCAGCGAAGCTCGAAAAAGTTAAGTTTCCAACGGCGTCGATCAGCGAACAAGAGTTTGTGAGTCGCTTCCGCACTACGAAGGAAGACATCGAGCGCCTGTACGACAATGTTCCGCCGCATGTTGAGACGCTTCTCGATGAAGAATTTGAGCAACTCAGGGCAGACCGCGAAGAATATCGTCGAATTCAATTCACTGTCGAGCAGCACAGCAACGGCGAACTCTTGTTTTCCGACAGCATGTATATGCCGATTAACCCTCAGCGCATCATCGATGCCGTTGCTACCGACGCGAAAACCATCTACGACAAGGACAAATTCCTTGATGTTGCGGCGGCGATTGAGCGACTGCGTGAGTTCTGCCGCGATTTCGGATACGTCTATTACAACGACATCTTCAAAGCGGCACGTAGACAGATCGCGCCGCATATTGAAACGGCGCTCTCGATGGTGAAGATTCTGATTCGATCGCATCTTTGCGTGCGAAATCTTATCAAAAAGAACATCAACAACGTGTTGCTGCAGCTAATTCTCGATAAAATTTCCATTAGTTATATCCGCGCTCTCATCGATTACGGAACCGCATGCGGCGTTATGGCGGCGCAATGCTTGTCGGAGCCGATGACACAGTTCGTGCTTAACTCGAAGCATCGCGCCGGCGGTCAAGGCGGCACCAAGACTAACGAAATTGACCGTCTTAAGGAGATCTTCGAAGTTAAGTCGCTGGCGTCAATGAAGAATTCTCATATGACAATTATTGTCGAAGAGAAAATGGAACGCGACAAAGCAAAGGTACAAGAGCTCGCAAACCGCATCGAGTGCATGTATGTGCAGCAATTCATCACGAGCACGCAGATTTTCTTCGAGGAATTCGGCGCGCCTACTCATCCCGCATATGCGCACGAAGCGAAAAAGATTCAGAGCATTGTGCGACATGGTTTCGGCGTCGACTTGCCGACGGATCTCGCACGTTGGTGCATTCGCCTCGACGTAAATACCGAAGAATTGATCGTCAAGAACATCACTGTCGGCGCAATCGTGCTCGCAATTCAGTTGCAAATGCCCGAATTGTTCGTTGTGCATACGCCAGAGAACAGCGACAGCCTCTTTATTCGCTGCTACATTCGTACGTCGGAAGTCAAGCAGGCGCAAAAAAACAACTTTTACGAAGAAGTCGTTGTGAAGCGCGCGGCCAAGATTCAAGAAATTGTTGTTCGAGGTATTCCCGGCATTGTTTCAACAAATGTTTTCAAGATCATCAAGACAGGCGTCTTGCCCGATGGCAGCGTCAAAACCTATGACACATACGGTATTAACACAGTTGGCAGCAATCTCAGCGAGGTCTTGACGATTCCCGGAGTCAACCCGGCGCAGACACAAACGGATTCTGTCGTTGATATTGAGAGTGTTTTCGGTGTCGTCGCGGCGCGCAATAAGATTATCAGCGAGCTTCGTGCGATCATCAAGGACGTTTCGTATGCACACTTTACTATTTTCGCGGATCAAATGACGTACTCCGGCAAGGCAATCAGCGTGCGCAAGGTCGGATCACAAAAAAGAGAGCACGCGAACACGATGATTCAATTGAGTTTTCAGAATCAAGTGCAGGTGCTGTGCAACGCCGCGATCTACGGTCTCACGGATAAGATCACGGGAATCAGCGGACCCCTTATTGTTGGCAGCACTCCGATCGTCGGCACTACATTCAACTCTGTAATTATCAATGAAAAGTTCATCCAAGAGCACGCGGCAAAGTTGAACACAGTTATTGAGGACCTGTAATAATCGCGCCCTTCCGGTTATAATTGCAAGAGCGCAATAATACTGCTTACATGTAAGTGAAATTGTGCTCCTACAATTTCAGCACAAACTCATACATCTCTTTACATAGAGGATGAATCTCCTCTATTTTTTGTCGCATGCCGACACTGTTTTCTTCCTCGCAGAGGTAGTACGGCGGCGTCTTTGTGAAGAGAATATAGTTCTTGTGCGTGATTATTCTCGCGATCAAATCGAGTGCGTCGCATGATTTAGTCTTCCGAATCGTCTTGAACAGCATCTCAAGATAAAGCAAGTTGCTCGGCAGCTTATATTCATTGTCGGGAAGAGTATATGCGGGGTCATTCTTGCGTGCTTTGACGAGGATATAGTTGTAGCACTTTTGAAGAAACACAGGAATCTCTGCGACTTTGTCTGTGTACGTCAGCGTATCAAGGAATTCTTCCATGGATTTTTGTTTGATTTCACTTGACTGCTTAGTATCTTTCTCATCGGGCAAGATTGCCGGCAGCTTAAAGTTGTTAGCTTCGCTCTCTTTTTTTCCGAAATGTTTGAAGAGGTGCACATATTTCACCGTAATATACTCAAATAATAGCCGGCAGTACTCATCGATATCGGTGGAAGTCGCTGTGACAACGGGCTCCATTGCGGCACTATATTACAATACACACAACCTTAAAAGTAAGCACCCGCCTCAAGAAATTATGTGCTTTTTGAACAATAATTTCATTAGCAGCAGGCGGCACAAAGGCGT
>JACCEC010372204.1_pt1 | contig 15400 bp, 15 predicted proteins | sample 7450121 | NCBI WGS metagenome assembly JACCEC01 (sample SAMN15323455, study PRJNA562643) | freshwater metagenome | isolation source: river surface water | place: USA:Blue River Watershed | collected 2017-08-18 | reverse complement strand
GGTTTCATAATATATCTCTAATAACTTAGAATATTTATCTGAACCCTGACAGAGTTATTGTACAGGGTTTCTTGGGTCTTGTCAAGCCCCCCTTCTTTCAGGGATTAAACAGCTTATATGGCCAGTTAAAGGGGTCTATGACCCTTTCCCTAGTCAGATCAGTTTAAAGGCCATAAACCGCTGTTTTTTGGGAGATTTTACTGGGAGTCCCAGACACAAAAAAGCCACCTACCTAGTCGGCAGATGGCTTGAATCACTTAAATATTTGGTTTATCCATCGTAGCTTCTTCTTGAACCAGTTTCAGCATCTTGCCTACGCTGAGTTCCTACAACTGCATTTAATCTAGATTTTAATTTAGCTGCCTTCTTTTGTTCAGATGTTTTGCCATCCCATTCAGTTGGAGTGTTATCTTTCCAATCATCATGCTTGCCAATATTCGCTTCACGACTTCTTGGCAGTTTAGTTGTTTTTGGGGATTGTGGCCTTTCTGGATATGGTGCAGTAAATCCTTCAACAATTACATCAATCCAATCTTCACTCATGTTAACCATGATGTTTTCTGCTGATTCTACAGTATCAGCATATCCTTCTTCTAGAAGGTGATCTAGAACTACATCATATACATCTACATCTTCACCTAGTCTTGATGCAAGTCTACCAGCACCAGAAGCTACCTTTCTAGCAACTCTACCTAGGAAACCTTTGCCAGCTTTCTTTGCAGCAGAGCCTGCTGATTGCATCTTAGCTTGAGCAGCATCACCAGCAGTTTTAGTGCCAGTTACTGCTTTTTGACCTGCAGATTGAACCGCACCCTTTACCTTTTCTACTCCACGCTGAAGCTTATTAGCAGCTCTTGATGCAAGGTGGCCAACAACCTGTGAGCGAATGCCTCTACGAACAGAAGGATCCTTTGAAGCCTGCTTCATACCAATAGAGGTTCTATTGAGTGGCTTACCCTTCTTGCTTGATACTAGGCCATGCTTAGCAGCATAATCACCTGCAGCGGTGTCTACAGCCTTTCTAGCTCTAGCTACAGCCTTACCAGGAGCATCCTTGACTGCTTGAACTTGGCGCTGGCGGGCAGCAGATACAACAGCTTGCCTTCTAGCTTGTTGACGCATTGCAGTACCCTGACCAGTTGTTACTGGTGCAGAACGCTTATCAGTACTTAGTTTAGTATATCCACCACGACCTTTGGTTACAGTAGCTTCAGAGAAAATCTCATCTAAAGCTTCTTCAATATCTAATAATTCATATCCCTCTTCAAGCATAGCTTCGATTGTTTCTTCAACAATCTCTTCAATCTCACCATCATAAAGATAATTAATATCCTCAAGAAGTTCTACTTCTTCAGATAATGTTTCTCTTACTTCATCGTTATAAACGGCAAAGTATGATTCGTAAAGTCTTTGAGTTTCTGTCATTGGAGTTTTTATAAATGTTACTTTATAGTATTATTTATAAAAACTCCAGTATTAATTAGAGTTTAAATCCAGAGAAAGTATCTTTCTTCATGTCTTGTTTGATACCACCGATTACATAGCTCTCAATTTCAGTTTCCTGTGGAGCATTCTGCATCATCTTGGAATTGAGCCAATGCTCAGTCCAAGGAAGAGGATTGTTTGACATGGAGATATCAAACATTGGCTTAATACCAATTGCTTTCATTCTACGATTTGCAATATACTCAACATATGAAGAAAGTAATTTAGCATTTAGGCCAATCATAGAACCATCCTTGAACAGATACTCTGCCCATGCTTTCTCTTCATTAACTGCACGAACATACATCTGTTTAACATTATTTTCTTCCTCAGCAATAATATCTAACATCTGAGGATCATCACCATTCTTCCAATTCTTGATAATGTTTTGAGTGATCACAAGATGCTGGGATTCATCACGAGCAATCAGAGAAATAATCTTTGCAGATCCTTCCATGAGTTTTAGTTCACCGAATGCAAAGCTACAAGCAAATGAAACATAGAAACGAATACCCTCAAGAATGTTCACATTCATAACTGCACGATAAAGCTTTCGCTTCAGTTCCTTGAGTTCAATCTGTGCAGTTGGATGATCACCTAGTTCCCAAAGAGTTCCAGAATCCCATTGATGAGCACACTGAATTAGATCATCATATGCTTCAGTTACACTAGTTGCACGTTCTAGAATCTTTTCATCATCTAGAATAGTATCAAATACTTCTGTCACATCAGAATAGACATTCTTGATAATGTAGGTATATGAACGACTATGAATCATCTCCATAGTTTCCCAAATGGTCATGCAAGCTTCCAGTTCAGGAAGTGAACAGTATGGAATAAATGCAAGACCAGGACCCCGACCCTGCACCGAATCAAGCATGATCTGATACTTCAGGTTAGAAGTAAAGATATGCTTTTGCTCAGGGCGAAGAGTTTGATAATCTGCACGATCTTTTTGGAGGGAGACCTCCTCAGGTCTCCAGAAGTATCCAAGTTGTTGTTGAGTTAGCTTTTCAAAGATAGGATACTTGTAGCTATCATATCTTTGAACTCCAAGTGGTTTGCCAAAAAACATTGGTTGCTTTTTGGTATCTACATGATTACTATTAAATACGGTCATGCCCTTGATTTCACTGTTTGTATTTTTGATGAATTGCATGTAAATTCTCCTTTAGATTTTGCAGCTTTCGCAGTCGTCTTCGGTCTCTAATTGTGAGACTAGTTGTGATAGAGCATCCGTTTTCTCTTCCGTATCACCATCAGATTTACTATCATATGTATTTTGATAGTATGATGTCTTCCAGCCATACTTATATGTTGTCAGTAGATCTTGGGCCATCACTGATGCTGGCACTTCATTATCTGGATAGTTTTCTGGGTTGTAGCTCCAGTTACCACTGATTGCCTGATCAAAGAACTTTTGCATCACAGCAACAATATTAATGTAACCAGTGTTATTAGGCATGTCCCAAAGAAGCGTATAGTTCTTCTTGAGGGTTTGATAGCTAGGAACAATTTGTTTAAGCGGACCTTTCTTTGATTTCTTAACGGACAAGTAATCTCTAGGTGGTTCAATTCCGTTGGTTTCATTTGACACAACGGAACTGCTTTCCGAAGGCATTTGTGCGGACAACGTGCTATGTCGTAGACCATGTGTTTGAATCTCGGAACGTAAAGTCTCCCAATCATAGTTCAGTTCGTTAGGTACGATTTCGTCTACATCTGTTTTATAGGTGTCGATGGGAAGAATTCCTTGAGAATACTTTGTACGATTAAAATATTCACATGCACCCTTTTCTTGAGCAAGTTTATTAGAAGCTTTCAATAGATGGTATTGAAATGATTCAGTCAAATCATGGACTAGTTTCCAAGACTCACGATCTTCATATTTCACACCATGTCTGGCCAGATAATGTGCAAGCCCAATATAACCGATTCCAAGTGAACGACGAGACTTTGTAGAAACTCTAGCAGCTTCAACTGGATAATCTTGATAATCAATTAGTTCATCCAAAGCACGAATTGAAAGATCACAAAGTTCTTCCATTTCATTTAGATTATTCAGTTTACCAACATTAACTGCAGAAAGAATACAAAGTGCAATCTCACCTTGTGGATCATCAATATGATTGATTGGTACAGTTGGAAGTGTGATCTCTTGGCAGAGATTACTCATGTTCACTTTGTCAATGAAAGAACTATGTGAATTACAATGATCAATATTCATGATGTAAATACGACCAGTCTCTGCACGTTCTTTGAGAAGATCCAGAAACAGTTCCTGTGCATTTACAGTTTTTCTTGGAATAGACTGATCTCGTTCTGCATCCACATACATGTCATCAAACGAATCAGTCCCAAAAGCATCATACAAACCAGGAACGTCGTGTGGAGAGAATAGAGAAATTTCTTCATTTGTGATAAACCTCTCGTAGAATAGTTTTGAGATCTGAATGCTATAGTCTAGCTTACGAACTCGGTTATCCTCGGTTCCCTTATTGTTTTTTAATACTAGGATGTCTTCTATTTCTTGGTGCCAAATAGGGAAGTGAACTGTAGCCGACCCACCACGAATGCCGTTTTGAGTGCAACATCTGACCGTCGCTTCAAATTTCTTGAGGAAGGGTATAACTCCAGTATGGGCAACCTCGCCACCACGAATTTTGCTATTGAGACCTCTGATCCTGCCTGCGTTAATACCGATTCCAGCACGCTGAGCCACATAACGGCCAATAGCCATGTCAGAGCTGAAGATAGAATTGAGAGAATCGTCAGAATCAATAAGCACGCAAGAAGCAAATTGACGAAGAGGGGTTCTAACACCTGCCATAATTGGTGTTGGAATGTTAATTCTGTGCTTGGAGATTGCGTTGTAGTATCGTCGGACATATTCTAATCTGATTGGTTGTGGATATTCTGCAAAGATAGTTGCAGAAATTAGCATGTACATGTATTGAGGAGTTTCATAAATTTTCTTTGAACTCCTATCCTGTACAAGATATTTGTCTACTACTTGACGAAGACCAGCATAAGTAAAAATATAATCTCTTTCGTGATCAATCCAGGAATTAATTTTATCCCATTCTTCATCAGTGTATTTGCCAGATAGGGCTTTATCATATACACCATTCATGATACCTTGATATAGGTGATCACCTATTGAAGGGAACCCGTTCTTCCAATTAGCTCCAAAGACTTGTTTATATAAGCCGAACAAAAGAAGACGAGCAGCAACATACTGGTAATTTGGATTATCAAGACTAATGAGGTCACTAGCTGACCTAACCAAGATTTCTTGAATTTCATCAGTGGTAATTCCATCATAAAATTGTAGTCCAGATTGAATTTCAACTTGAGATGCACTTACTCCAGCAAGCCCTCCACAAGCACATTCAACCATATTGTGAATCTTGTCCAAATCTAAAGATTCCAGAGTACCATTACGTTTTTTTACTTTAGTACCGTTACTCATACTTTCTTCCATGTAGTAAATTTAACTTTAGCTTCCAACCCTTGAAATGTGTTTTCTTTGATTATTTGCTGTGGGTTGAGTCCAGAAATAACCATATCATTAATATCTTTTTCTTTTATGGTGCTTGGCCAAATAACGACCTTTTCTCCTGCAGTGATAAGCTTGTCATACCTCTGAACAATCTGAAGATTTCTTGGTTCATTATCCAATACAAAAATTCTGTCTCGGTAAATAGACTTTTCTAGATGCACATCAGATCCACACATGGCAATTGCATTAGACAGAAAAAGAGAGTCGAATGGACCCTCTGTAACATAGATGGTTCTATCGAAGTCTAAAGAATCAAGTCCAAATAATTTAACGTACTTATCATCCAGGATGGTAGTAATATAGCGTAGTTTTGCAGTTTTGTCAAGAGCCCTTCCCTGGAATCCAAAAAGTTTTCCACTTTTGGACATGAGGGGGATGACGATTCTAGACTCTTTAAGTTTTGTGTCTGTTTTGGCCCAAGCATGAAAATCCTCTGCGTAATAGAACTTAGAAAAATATTTTTCTGGTATTTGCCTGTTGGAAAGATATTCTCTTGCTGGGTGTGAATTATTTAGTTCTGATATTTTTTTGAGTTCGGATAGTGGAGTCTTCTTGAAAACTGGCTTTTGAAATTCAAACTTGGGTTCTTCAGTGTTTGATCCACGGCCAGTCAATCCAGACTTAAATCTCTCCATCACGTATTCATCGTGAAGAGTTACATCTAGATCTTTTAAAAAATTACTGAGAGTTCTACCAACTCCACAGTTATGGCATTTGAATACCATATCTGCATTCTTTCGATAGAAAAATCCCCTTGCACGGTTTTTGTATTTTGCAGAGTCACCGCAATAAGGGCATCTGAAGTTATATAAATTATCTTGCTTCTTTTGAAATTTGCTTAGTCTAATTGAAATGAGGTTAATGTATTTGTGGTCAATGTAACTCATTTTTTGGTGGTTTGCTCAGTCCCTCCATTATAGGACATACCGAGCATGTTGTCAACAAGGGGAACCACCAGACCGACCACTAAAATAACTGCCCCTGAGATGGCGGCCACCTGCCACCTAAATTTTAATAAATCTCCAACAGTCTTTTCTACTTCTGAAACTCTATCAATAACTTTTTTATGATCTTCGGTATTTGATTTTTTCATCTCATTCACCATCTGAATAATTACTTCATCAGACTTAGTTGAGTTCTCCAGTCTTTCTTCATGTATTGCCAACATTTTACTAATTGTCTGACTTGTTTCGCTAATTTTTTCGATAGCAGCATCAATCTTTTTCATCATTTGTTCATAGATGCTAAGTTTTTCTTCTAGTAATGCCAACTTAGTTTCGGTGGTTTGAGATTGAAACATACTACCTCTAAAGTTACTGTTCTGGGGAAATGCCTCTATTGGATGCAAATGTAGAGATTTTTTCAAATCCAGAAGCAGATGAATTGATAGTTTTAATCATTTTAACTCTATTACTAGCATTTAAGTTTCGATACAAGTCAACTAATTTGTTTGCACCATCAGGAGAAATCTGAGCTTTTTCTCCATTGTCAAACATAACGACTCCTTGTTGTCCTGCTAGAGCTATTTGCTTTAGTTGGTCAATTACTTTACCACCACTTTCAAATAGTCTTTGTTCATTCACTTTTTTTCTTTTCTTTCTTTTTGATGCAGGAATTCCAGGTGGTTCTACACTTGGAGGAATGGATACTGCAGATCCATCTCCAACACAATTAGCAGCAACTTCTTCGTTATAGTTCATATTTTACTAAGCTCTTCTAAACAATAACTATCAGGTGTTATATGTGAAATTGAATTTGGCTCTAGCCTATCCAAAAATATTACAAAAGACTTCAAGTATTTCCAGTATTCCGGTTCAATTTTAAAAAATAAAATTGGAGTTGCTGCATCACCAAAAATATTATATACAACTATGATATGATTTAATAAAAGATGAGTTTTGAGAATCCCTGTTTTATCATAACGTTTCAGTAATCTTTTGATATACTTAAATCGTTTTAGGTCTTCAAAAAAATCATCTTTTGTTATTGCATTTGGGTTGTCATAATGTTTAATTGCAAATAACAAAAAGTTGTCTTCATTCAATTCATTAAATCTCATATGCTATCAGGTACCAAATGTTAGTGTTGCAGTTCTAGAAATAACTTCTTCAGTACCACCAGCAGATGTGACCTTCACTCTATACTTGTAACCAGTAACTGCTGAAGTAGCACCAGTTAGAGTTAGAGTATGAGTTGTAGAGCCAGTGTAGATTCCAGTGTTGGTAAGATTTGTCCAACGAGTTCCGGTTGTGGTTTGAACCTGCCACTGATAAGCAAGAGTTCCTGGAGTTCCAGTTGTAGTTGTTTGACCGTTAACTGTAAATGTTGCTCCACCGGATGATGTAGTAGCATTCTGCGGATATGCAACGTTGATTGTCACTGCTGATGCAACGTCTGCAGCAATTGTGTCATCAGTCTGAGTTTCGTTTGCATTGGTATCTGGATTGCCAAGTGCAACTAGCTTTTCTGCTTTATGGCGAGTATTTCCTGCAGCATCAGTATAAGTGAAATAAGACCACCAACCAGGACCATCAATACCACGGGTACGGTTCTCATTTAGTCTTGCTTCAGTTTCATCAACGAAAACAATTGTTTTTGCTTGTGCTGAAGCAGCAATAGTTCTTTCAACTTTAGTCTTATTTGCGTTAGAATCAGTTCTTCCGTATAGAGACATTTAAACCCCTCTTGAATTTTTATTCTATTAATATTTATAAAAAATGGGGAGTTACCTCCCCAGCATATGCCTTATAGTATTTTTAGTAAAATCTATTATATTATTTTCTTTGAATCGTTTTGTCTTGCCAAGATATTCAGAAAAACTGAGGAGTAAAATTAAAATTAATTCTACTCCCCAATTTAATAATAAACATTCAATCACTTACAGTTCTTTAGAAGTGCAGTTCGTACAGTTGCTGCGATTACATTATCAATATCATTATCAGTGGTATTCACATAGCGATCAAGTAGTTCAACTACAAGACGCTTAGTATGACAAGAATTCATTGCTGCAAGTAGTAGTGGTTTTACTACTTCTACTAATACTCCCATGATTTTTCTCCGAAAAGGATTCACTTCTATTTATTTTAGTCGAATCTTGAAGACATCATATCTTTTGCTCTTTGAGCAGCAGCACGACGAGCATCTACTTTTTGTGCTGGAGACTTAGGACCGCCATACTCACCAGCTGCAGGTGGCTTTTTGCCAGGAGTTTTCTTTTGTCCTCTTGGTTGAACACCCGCTCTTGAAGCTCCCATTGATTTGGAAACTAGTTTAAATGCAGCACTTGGTTCAGGTGGTCTCGGAGTTCCCTTGTCTTCTCTTCTTCTTTCATCAATTACTTCAACTTCTTCATTATATTTTTTCCATGCGGTTGCATATGCAATGCCTTTTTCTTTTTTAGTCAGACCACCTTTAGAATAACCCTTTTTAATATGCTTCACCATTCTTTCATATTTTTTGCCTGGGGGTGCCTTCTCATCAATGCTCTCAACTTCTTCACGCCTCATATCAACTTGAGGATTGATGATTACACCATCCTTCCTTTTACCTTTCACATCTGGAGTGTTATCTGTTCTGTTAGATTGAGTTAAGCTAACAAATTTTCCAGTTGCATCATCATCACTAGACTTTTTTTCGGTTAACTGCCTCCAGTCTGCAAAAGTAAATCTTTCGATGTCAAATGAATTTTGCAATTTTTCTTCAATGATTTCACGAGCTGATGGACCAGACTCTTCTACCATTAGCATTGCTTGCTCAATGAAATAATCAAAATGCTCTTGATCGAGTGATTCAAAGATTTCCTGAACTTCATCATAATTAAATGCAATTTCAGATTCGATGAAATAGTGAGTTAGAAGTTCTTTCTCTTCCTTTCTCATCTTTTTAACAAAAGTTCCAACTGCTCTACCTGCGGTTGCAGCAGCAGACTTGCCAGCTTTTCTAGCCTTTACTGCTTCTCCTGCAGCCGCTCCAGCAGCTCCCGCAGCTTTGACTGCAGTTCTACCTGCACTTTGAGCTGCTCTACCAGCTGCAACAGTTGCCTTTCTTCTTGCCCTAGTTGCAGCTGCGGATTGCTCTGCTTCTTTACCTTTTGCCCTAACAGCGTCATAAGTTGCTTTAACTTCTGCAGCACGTCTTGCTCCTACTTGTCTTGCTGTGTTTACTGATTTTTTGAGTAGTTCTGTATCTCTCTGTGCTCTAGCTTTAAGGGCACCTAGAATTCCACCTTTAGCTTTTTCTTTAGTTTGTGTTGGTGTTGATTTAGTTGCTGGCTGAGATTTTTTAGCCATTGCAATTTTTGACTGGCTCTTCAAAGCAGAAGTCATTCCAGATGATTTTGATGACTCGGCATCTCTTGCAGCTTTTCTTGACTTATGCTCAGCAGAAGCACGGATTGCTGCAGATTTAGCACCACCCTTTAGTGAGCCAATTGACTTACCAGACTTGGACATTCCAGAGCCACGTACTTTAGTACCACCAGCTCCACGTCTCCATTCAACAAGAAACTCTTCAGATGAAATCTCATCAACAAAATCACAGAAGTCATCAATACCCATATCTTCGATTAGAAGATCAATACCATACTCATTGAGTCCTTCAGCAATTAAGTAGTCTGCTACAAACTCAATATCTTCTTGCTTGTATCCCTTTGCTTTAGGCACACCTTTTGAAGGAACACAGTTTGGCACTTCACGGCCACCCTTTTTCTTCATTCCAACTTGAGTATATCCTGTCCAGCATGGATCCTCTTCATTTACTAATTCATATGATTCACCCATGTTTGGACGACTTGCAACAGCACGAATCTTATTTGCTCTCTTTCCTTGACCTCTTTTTTCTAGTGCATTTGCCCTAGCTTTCATTCTAGCAGCAGGAGTCATTGCAAGTTCAGGATTTTGTTTTTTTGCAAAATCTTCTGGTGGCTCACCTTCATGAGCACCAGTTGTTGATCCTTTTGATCCACCATACTTAAACTTTGATCTTCTAGGATCAGGAACATCTTTACCTTGCTGTCTGTTACGCCAATGTGTAGCGTGTGCTTGTTGAGAAGGTGATCTTAGACCAGATGATTTACCTGTATTTGGATCAACATGTCCACCATATCCTTTGACTTCATCAAGTTGATCATCGGAATGTCTATTTCTCCAGAGTTCAGCAACATAATCTACTGCTTCCTTTCTGGTCTTTCTAACATCATCACCTGGCTCGTATGGAGTATCATCACCATCAGAATTCCACCAAGGATTCTTACCCTTAAACTTACGACCTTTTAGTTTAGGTCTTTTTTTCTCTTGAACTAATTCAGTTTCTTCCTTGCGAACTCCACTCTTAGCATTTAATTTTGCTTGGATTCTTTGCTTCATTTCTGGCATTGAAGCCACATTATAAAGAGCTAGGGTCGGAGCACTAAATGTTTTTCCATTGGTGTATACATTAACACCCATGTAATCTCTAACTTTCTTGTCTTCTAGAAGAGTTAGAGCATACTCAAGAGTTTGATCAATTAGATTTTCTCTTAGATAATCTTCTTGAGAAGTCACATCACCCGGAAAGTATGCAGAAGCAGACTCAACCATCTTTGTTGCTTTGTACATCATGTCCGGTGTAAGAGACATGAATTGAGATACAATAGATAAATCCATATTCTTTCTTTGAAATGAGTTCTATTTATTATTATTTATCTTTTCGTCTACCTTTAGTAAATGACTTAACTGGTTCGGTAGGATGCATTCGTTGTAGATATTCACGATAATCATCCGTACCAATTTCCAATGGTCCTGGGTGATAACTTAAATCTTTGACCCAGGTTCTATGAATTTTCTTTTGTTCATCCACAAAGATAACATAATTAGAACCTCTGGTAACAATTTTTCCAGAGATACCAGTAATAGAATCAATTACGGTTTCACCTAAGTTGTAAATATTTCCTTGATAATATTGCTCTCTAAGATTTTCAATATCTAATGATGGAGATATTTTCCATAAATCTTCTTTGAGACTCATGGACTTACGAACTTGTGAATAAATTGCACGGCACTCTTTTTTGCTAACATTGCCAGGAAGTCCTTGTTTGAAGGTTTCATAATCATTTTCAAGTGCTGCTTTACGCATCATTGAACTAGTAATTCCTTCAGTTTTATCCGTATCTGGATCAGACATTCCAGCACCGACTACTTCTACTCCATAAAAGTCATACACAGTTCCATTGTATTTCTGTGCGATTTTTTCATACTTTTGAACATTCTCATCTCCACACATAATTACTACATGATGATAACCTTCGTCGTGCAATGATGTCAAAATATCATAAATGTTATCTCCGTTTTCTGGATCATTTACAATACTCTCAGCATGATCTGGGAATATATGTTGGAGAATGTTATACTTTGATTTGAAATCTAATGGATTCTGCTTACTATCAGAAGTCCTACTTGGATAAATTCTATATTCAGCTTCCAGCTCTTCTGCTTGTTCTTGAACTGCATTTATCAGATTTTCATGTCCAAGTGAAGGAGGATTAAATCTACCAAAAGTAATAACCACTGCAGGACCATCTCCAGGTTGAATTTCTTCTGGAGGTTGATCTGCAGTGGTTTGATTTGTGGCAGGCGGCTGAGGAACATTCTGAACATCAGCTTGTGAAGATGGACCCATAAGTGGTACACCATCTTTTAATTTTTTCTTATCTGACTTAGATATAGAAACTAATTTTTGTCCGCCACCTTCACTTTTAGCGACAATTTCTCCCTTGGCATTTGAGTAATAGCCTTTACCCAGATGGGTAAGACCTTTTTTCTCTGCCTCTTTGCCCGCAGGAGTTCTGGCTTCTGTTATAAATTGTCTAAAAGTTTTCATCAAAAACAAAAGTTCTACATCTATTATTTAGGTAACTACATAGGTTTGATAAGCGTTTTTGCCCTCAATATGTTAGTAGCTACTACAATTGAATTGTAAACATTAGTAGAATTGTCTTGTAAAAACTTTAGAATCGGATCTTTGTTTTGATTGTATAGTTTACTTTTCTTTCTCTTCATCAAATAAAAATTTATTAATGAAGAAACTAGTTCTTTCTGATTAGCTAAATTTTGTTTTGTCTTGGGATAAAATCTTACATAATCTACTAGCAAAGTGTAAACAAAAAAATCATGATTTTTTGCAATAACATCTAGGAAGTCTGAGCACAATGGCAAGAATCTTTTTGTAGCATTGATATAATTATCAAATCTAGGTTTGTCTGCTGGTTGAACAAATATAGACATTGAATCCAGTAAAGCTAAGCATTCGTTCACACCTTTACTACCATTTGCAAACAGACTAGAATGTATAGTGCTCAGACTTACTCCACTCATCAGATGTCTCCTTCTTTGCGATTTTCAGAATGGAATACACGGAACACACCTTCTGGATACCGTGCAGTTAACTTTTCTACGTTGGTCTCAAGAACCTCTTCGATACTAGTACCAAGAGCAATACAGCCTTGTGCAATATACCACATTACGTCTCCCATTTCTTTAATCATATGAATACGAGACTGTTCATTGTATGGTTTGCCTTGGAAAGCAATCTTTTTGACTACTTCTGCGAATTCTCCGCCCTCTGCAGTCAATCCAATCGCAGCAGTTAAAAGTCGGTTCAAGTCAACACCAACAGCGTTTACGTTGTCTTCAGGCATCTTGCGTTCAAGTTCATTAACCCGAGCAACGAACTCTTCTGGGTTGCTAGATGCAATACTAGTAGTATCACCTACAAACTCTTGATATGCGTCTAGGCTAATTAGTTTCTTTGTCATACTTTGAATCCTTCAAATGTGCGTTGTGATTTTTTAAACTTGGAATCATGCTCATCATCTTGACCTGAGTTGATCAGAGTTTTCTGAGCACTGTCCTCAACATTATACAGCTTCATCTTGGCTCTGTCAATACCCACGACGAATCTCTTGTGGGTCGTGGGGTCATTGTAACGATTCTTGAGTTGCTTAATCATGATTTGATTAAGATTTTCAAGCTCTTCCGTACTGATGAGTGCAAACATAAAGTCTGCAGTAGCAGGAAGACCAAAACTTTCAGATGTATCAGTAAGTTCTACATCAGAGTTACCATAACCTTGACGAGTCGTTTGTGTTGCAGATACAATTGGAACATTACATTCTACAGCAAGTCCACGAAGTTCCTCTGCAATTGCTTTAACATAGGTATATGAATTTACAAGTGAACCTTTATACCTAGATGAAGAACAGATGTTTAGATAATCAATAAAAATAATATCTGGTCGAAATCCTTTCTTCAGAGCAAGATCATTTAGAAGTGATTTAAAATGTCCTACGTGTGCAGATGCAGTCGGATATTCTTTAATGATTAATTTACCTCGTGTCTTTTCAGACAACTTAAATAACTTACTCTCATAAGTACTCTTTGGCAAATTAGTAATATCTTGAATATTGACATTCAAGAGATTTGCATCAATTCTTTCAGCAATCCTTTCCTCTGCCATTTCAAGTGTAATGTAGAGAACATTGCTCCCTTGCAGGAGGATGGAGCTAGCCATGTGGCACATGAATAAACTTTTGCCGACACCCGTACCAGCAAGAGCGATATTGAGAGTCTTGTTAGGGAGACCACCTTTGGTAATTTTGTTGAATAGATCGAGATCAAACGGGATTTTGTCTTCTTTTTTGTGGTAGAAATCATATCGAGAATCAGAGTCTGAAATATAGTCATGACCAATGTGGTCATCAAAAGAAACGGAAAGTGCGTCGGAAAGGATTGAAGGAATAGAATCTTTACTTCGTGTTTTATCCTTTCCATCTGCAATTTTAACAGAGTCAAGAAGAGCCAAATAAATGGCTCTATCCTTGCACCATTTTTCGGTAGTATCTAGTAACCATTGTTCATCAAACTTTTCTTCCTTTAATTCAGTAACTAGGTTAATTGATTTCTGGAATGCATCATCAGAGATGTCCTTACGGTTTTCAATTTCAATTTTTAAAACTGCCTTAGAGGGCACTGCATCATACTTAGTAACATAATTATGAATCTCCTGGAATACAATTTTGTCTACAAGAGATTCAAAGTATGTTTCTTTAATGAAAGGAATTACCTTTCGTGTGTACTTTTCATCATAAATTAAGTTTGATAGAATTTTAGATTCAATACTATCCATCAATCACTTTCTCCATCAAAGGTTTCCACCGCACCATAACTATACTCCTTTTTAGCACATTCGTCAAGTGCTTCCATCACTTGGGGGGTGAAGAACCTCTCAGGATCTGAAAGAATTTGTTTAGCATAATGCTTGCCGCCATCAATTTCATAACGTCCACCAGACTTAACGAAAACTCCGTACTTCTCACCCAATTCCAGTAGTCCATAGTACTTGTCAAGTCCACGTTCATCATAGAATAACCTCGTCTCAATCAGTGAATTTTCTTTCGTGAACCTAGACTTAAATGCTTTACATTTGATAATGTTACCTACTACTTCTGTTCCATCTTTCTCCTTTGATTTGGATAGGTAGATGATTGTAGATGCAGCATACTTAAGACCAGATCCACCACCCATTTCTTTGGTTGGCATATAGGATCCAATAACATCATAGGTGTGATTCGTAACAATCATAGGAATGCCTGCGGTGCCCAGTTTGAGGGACAGGATTCGGAACACGGACTTGATGACCTGAGAACGGGTCATGTCCCTGGTCTCCTTGCCTGCAGAGGCATCCTCGATCTCCTTGGTGGTGGCAAGCATCCCCAGAGAGTCTAGCACAAACATCAGGGGTGGGCGCTCATCCTTTTTAAGTTTCATGTACTCATCAACAACCTTGATTGATTGAGTACGAAACTCCTGAACTGTAGACACTGGAACTAGACCAACACGCTTAGCATCAATGCCACGGCTGGTCATCATATCCTTGGTAATTGCAGACTCAGTTTCAAAATAAATTACTTCTCCAGTAGGATTTTGTTGAAGGAAGAATTTAACGATTGAGAGAGCAAAGAAAGTTTTTCCAGTAGATGACTCACCAGCGAGAGCTGTAATCTTGTTGTTAGGTAGCCCCCCAAAAATACTGCCACTAAGGAGAGCATTAAAGATATAACTCCCAGTGTCAACAAAGCCCCCACAATCTCCTGCGGCGACTCCATCCTCGACGATTCCTGCATACTCGTTATCTAACTCTTTGATAACACTATTTAAGAAACTCATGATTAACTCCTAATAATAATTTACAAAAATGCTTCTAGTGTTCCTCGTCTTTCGGAAACCCAGCCAATAGAATTTAGTACAGAAATGAGTGGTTCCAGAAAGCTCTTGGAAAACTGCATATCAAAGTCAATATACTTATGCACATTAAACTCTG
>JACCEC011842096.1_pt1 | contig 15401 bp, 11 predicted proteins | sample 7450121 | NCBI WGS metagenome assembly JACCEC01 (sample SAMN15323455, study PRJNA562643) | freshwater metagenome | isolation source: river surface water | place: USA:Blue River Watershed | collected 2017-08-18 | reverse complement strand
CTGCGGCAAAGTGAGCGCCGTGTCCGCGGCGAAAATGCGGCGCTTGCCATTGCCCGATATGCCGAACGCAATGCCGATTTGGTGCTGGGCGGGGATTTTACGAATTTCCCGATCGTGCAGGCCGCCGGCCTGGACGCGCGCGACATCCGCGTTGATCCTGTGCCCGGCCTGTTCGGCATCATTCCCGCGCGGGCGGAAGGCCCCTCGCAAAACCGTAATCTGCGTCAAGCCATGGCGATGGCGCTGGACCGCGCCGCCCTTATTCAGCGGCTGGGTGCACGCGGATGGACCCCGGCTGAAACGCTGATGCCCGGACCAATCAACATGTTCATTCAGGCCATTCCCGATTGGGCTGCGCTTACGCCTGCTGAACGGCGCGCCCGGGCGCGGTCACTGGTCGCCCAGACGATGGGAGATCGCATCCGCATCAGGCTGGCCATGCCCGAAGGCCCGGGCGCGCGGCTGATTTTTGCGCAAATGGCAAGCGATTGGCGCGCGATCGGGATTGATGCCGAACGCGTGGGCCCCGGCGAAACAGCCGATTTCCGCCTGATCGATATGGTCGCGCCAACGCCCAATGCGCTGTGGTATCTGCAACCCTTTGCCTGTGCGTCAAAACCCGCCTGTAGCGCCGCCACCAGCAATGCGCTGTCCATTGCCCGCCGTGCCGCGCGTGAAGAGCGCGCCCGGCTGTTTGCGGAGGCAGATCAGGCCATCGCGGATGAGCAGCTTTATATTCCCATTGCACGACCGCTGCGCTGGTCGCTGGTCAACGCCCGTCTGAACGGCTTTGCCGCCAATGCCACCGGCCAGCATCCGCTCAACCGATTATCGGGCGTGTCGAACTAGCAGATCCATCATGCGCCCCTATATCGGTGGGTGCAGGAGGTATGCATGACCCGTTCCAACCCATCTTTTGCGGCCCGCCCCACCGATCCGGCTGCCGTTCGGCGCCGCGTTGAAGGTCTGGAAAAAATCATGGAAGGGCTCTTCACCATCCCCGGCACGCGGCAGCGCGTCGGGCTTGATGTGTTGATGGACATCTTGCCGCTGGGTGGATCTGCCCTGGCGGCGGTGATTGGCAGTTATCTGGCGTGGGAAGCCCGCAATCTTGGCATGCCGCGATCCACGATGGTGCGCATGGCCGGCAATATCGGCTTTGATGCGTTATTGGGTGCGATTCCATGGATTGGCGCCATTCCCGACCTGTTTTTCCGATCCAACACCCGCAATCTTCGGTTGATCAAGCAGCATCTGGATCGGCATCACCCGTCCACGGTGACCATCGATCGATAACGGGTTCGGCCCGGCGTAAGGGCGCTGCGGATTGATGCTCTGGATATGATCGCGTAATTTTATTACAATGCGTTGTTATGAACATCGACTCACGTCGCCCGAATCTGCCGCCGCTTCGGCTCCATATCCCGGAGCCTTTGGCGCGTCCGGGCGACGAGGCGGATTTTTCGCATATTGAAATCCCACCCGCAGGTGCGGCGCCCCGGCCAGATAGCGCCAGTCCGGCGGCCGACATGCATCCGCTGGCTTATGGGCTGATCCGCGTGCTGGATGATCAGGGCGTGGCGCACGGCCCCTGGGATCCGCGCCTGTCCCCCGAAACGCTGCGCACGCTGTTGCAGGATATGGCGCTGACGCGCGCCTTTGATGACCGGATGTTCCGTGCCCAACGCCAGGGCAAGACCAGCTTTTACATGAAATGTACGGGCGAAGAGGCGGTGGCGGTCGCGCAAAGCCATGCCCTGGCGCGGGATGACATGTGCTTCCCCTCTTATCGGCAGCAGGGCATTCTGATCAGCCGGGGCTATCCCTTGGTTGAGATGATCAACCAAATTTATTCAAATAAGGGCGATGCGCTCAAAGGGCGGCAATTGCCGATCATGTATTCGGCGCCAGACCATGGCTTTTTCACCGTTTCGGGCAATCTTGCCACGCAATTGCCCCAGGCCGTTGGCTGGGCCATGGCCAGCGCGTCGCGCGGGGACACACGGATTGCCGCCGCCTGGTGCGGCGAAGGATCAACAGCCGAGGGCGATTTCCACGCCGCGATGACCTTTGCGACCGTCTATCGGGCGCCGGTCATCTTCAATGTCGTCAATAATCAATGGGCGATCAGCTCTTTTGCGGGCTTTGCCGGGGGTGAGGCAACGACCTTTGCCGCGCGCGCCCTGGGCTATGGCATCGCTGGATTGCGCGTCGATGGCAATGATCCGCTTGCCGTCTATGCCGCCACGGCCTGGGCGGCAGAACGCGCGCGGACCAACCATGGCCCGACCCTGATTGAACATTTCACCTATCGGGCCGAAGGGCATAGCACCTCGGATGATCCGGGCGCCTATCGCTCTGCGCAAGAGCGGACCAAATGGCCCTTGGGGGATCCCATTCAGCGGTTGAAGGCGCATCTGATGCAACTGGGCGAATGGGATGACGATCGCCATATGGCCATGGACCTTGCCTGTGCCGAAGCCGTTAAAACTGCCCAGAAAGCGGCTGAGAAAAATGGCATTCTGGGGCATGGCTTGCACCAGCCGCTCGACAGCATGTTCGAGGATGTGTTTGAAACCATGCCGCCGCACCTGCGCGCACAACAGGCACAGATGCAGGCGGAACAACGTCGCAAATGGCCCAGCCCGGACGCGGGGGACGTGCCATGACCGCGCGACATATGAACATGATCGAAGCCATCAACAGCGCGATGGACGTGGCCATGGCCCGCGACGACACTGTGGTTGTTTTTGGCGAAGATGTCGGCTTTTTCGGCGGCGTTTTCCGCGCCACCGCCGGCTTGCAGCAAAAATACGGCAAGACCCGCAGCTTTGATACGCCCATCACCGAATGCGGCATTATTGGCGTTGCAGTGGGCATGGCCGCTTATGGCCTGCGGCCTGTCCCCGAAATCCAGTTTGCGGACTATATCTACCCCGCCTTTGATCAATTGGTGTCCGAAGCCGCGCGCATCCGTTATCGGTCTGCCGGGCAATGGGCCATGCCGATCACCGTTCGGTCCCCCTTTGGCGGCGGTATTTTTGGCGGGCAGACGCACAGCCAATCCCCGGAAGGGATTTTCACGCATGTGGCGGGCCTGAAGACGGTCATCCCATCCACCCCCTATGACGCCAAGGGGCTGTTGCTGGCGGCGATCGAAGATAATGATCCCGTTCTCTTCTTTGAGCCCAAGCGCATCTATAATGGCCCCTTTGACGGCCATTATGATCGCCCCGTGCAACCCTGGGCCAAGCATCCCGCCAGTCTGGTGCCTGAAGGCCATTATACGATTGATCTCGGCACAGCCGCACGCGTGCGCGAAGGTCAGGACCTCACCGTGATCGCCTATGGGACGATGGTCCATGTGGCGCTGGCCGCCGTTGAAGAACTGGGCGTCGATGCCGATGTGATTGATCTGCGTACGCTGATCCCGCTCGACATCGACACGATCGAGGCTTCGGTCAAAAAAACCGGGCGTTGCCTGATCGTGCATGAGGCGACCCGCACCTCTGGCTTTGGTGCGGAAATCGCAGCGCAGATCCAGGAACGCTGTTTTTACCATCTGGAAGCGCCCATTGCGCGCGTCACCGGCTTTGACACGCCCTATCCGCATAGCATGGAATGGGCTTATTTCCCCGGCCCGGTGCGCATCGGCATGGCCATTGAAAACGTCATGCGGGATTGAAACGGAGAAATGGACCATGGCACGTTTTGAATTCCGCCTGCCAGATATCGGGGAAGGCATTGCCGAGGCAGAAATTGTCGCCTGGCACGTCCAGCCCGGCGATCTTGTGGCCGAGGACCAGCCGGTTGCCGATATGATGACCGACAAGGCGACCGTGGAAATGGAATCCCCCGTTGCCGGTACAGTCATTGCCGTGGCAGGCGCAGTCGGCGACATGATCCCCATTGGATCGACCCTTATGGTGATCGAAACCGACGCTGGTTCAGAGACCGCCGATGCCGGCGATACGGCACCCATACCAGCGCCCGCCGCCAGCCCACCAGCGCCACCCGCCACTGACGCGGCGCCGAACGCTCCCGCTCCCGCACCCGCACCACACTATGTGCCGGCACCGCACCCGGATGCGACCGAAATTGCCGTGCCCCTGCCTTCGGCACCGGCGCTTGCCTCACCTGCGGTGCGGGCACGCGCGCGGGACCTTGGTATTGACCTGAACCAGGTCAAAGCCCGCGATGGCGGCCGCATTCGCCATGCCGATCTGGACGCCTATCTGACCTATCATGGCCATCAAGGCTATGCAGCGCCCACGCCCAGCCGTGCCGATGAACAAATTCGCGTGGTTGGCCTGCGGCGGCGGATTGCCGAGAATATGGCGGCATCAAAGCGCCATATTCCGCATTTCAGCTATATCGAGGAAATCGACGTGACCGCGCTGGAGGCCATGCGCGGCGACCTGAATGCGCATCGCGGTGACCGGCCGAAACTAACGCTATTGCCCTTGCTGATCACCGCGATCTGCAAGGCCATACCCGATTTTCCGATGATCAACGCGCGCTATGATGATGAGGCCGGGGTGATCACCCGCCACGGCGCAGTGCATCTTGGCATGGCAACGCAAACCGCATCCGGGCTGATCGTTCCCGTTATTCGCGACGCGCAGGCCCGCACCATCTGGCAGTTGGGGCGAGAAATTGCGCGCCTTGCCGATGCTGCGCGGAGCGGCAAGGCCAAGCCTGAGGAGTTAAGCGGCTCTACGCTCACCATCACATCGCTTGGCCCCTTGGGCGGGCTTGCCACAACGCCGGTCATCAACCGCCCGGAAGTGGCGATTATCGGCCCCAACCGCATCATCGAACGGCCCGTTTATCGGGGGGATGATCTTGTCCGCGCCAAGCTGATGAACCTGTCGATCAGTTGCGATCACCGCGTTGTCGATGGGTGGGATGCGGCCAGCTTTGTTCAGGCGATCAAGACGCTGCTGGAAACGCCGGTGCTGCTTCTTGCCGATTAAGGCCCGGCGCGATCAGGAAACCAGCGCCAGCCTTGGCCCATCGGCCGCGGACAGAGTGACGCTCTCCACCCCAGAAATGGCCTCAATCCGCGCGGCCAATTCGGCATCCAGCGCAAAGGCACGGCCAAGCCGAACCGAGGCCCGGCCACCTGTATCGAGCGCAATCTCCAGGATCACTTCCCCGCGGCCGCCGCTCTCCGCGCTGAGCAGCGCCGCCAACGGGGCAATGGTCGCCATTTGAGACGTCCGCACAACGGCTTTCAAGCGGCTATTCGCCGCCAGCCCGTCCATGGGCTGAATCCGCTTCACGGTGATGCGCGGCGTTTCATCGCCCGGCTGGCGATCCAGTTCCACCGTCAACAGACCGCACATATTCTCCTTTGCGGCCTCTTCCAGCTCTTTGGCGGTCAGCTCATCAAAGCAGCTGGCAATAAACTGCCCCGTCGGGTCAGACATCGCGCAATTGGCATAGCGGCGCCCGCGCGCTGAGGTCCGCCAGCGGACATCCTCGATAAGAACAGCCATCACCGCGCCGGTGCGCGCGCCATCGGCAGGCGCGGGTTGGGCGCATAAGGCGGCGTAGGTGCGTGCGCCATGGGCTGTTGCAACATGGCGATACCGATCGACCGGATGGGCCGAGAAATAAAACCCAAAGGCTTCGCGTTCCTGCGCCATACGATCGGCAAGCGACCAATGGGCATTGGCCGGCAATTTGATGTGCTCCACCTTGTGCTCATCGCCGCCAAACAGGCCACCCTGCCCGCTGGCCCGCGCGGCATCGGCAGAGGCCGCGACCGCCAAAATCGTTTCGGCAAGCGCATGAACCCCAGCGCGATTCGGCTCTAGCGCGTCAAATGCCCCGGCAGAGGCCAGGCTTTCAATCTGACGGCGGTTGAGCAGGCGCGGATTGATGCGATCGGCAAAATCATCAAGCGATGTGAACAGCCCCTTGGTGGTCCGTTGCTCCACCACTTGTTCCATCGCGCCTTCGCCAACGCCCTTGAGCGCGCCCAGAGCATAGCGGACGGCCAGCCCATCCTCGATCGGCTGCACCTCAAAATCAGCGCCGCTCTGATTGATGCAGGGCGCAAGCGAGGCCACGCCCAGACGGCGCATATCATCCATGAACACCGACAGTTTTTCGGTGTTCGAGATATCAAAACTCATGGATGCGGCAAAGAAATCCGCCGGGTAATGTGCCTTCAGCCAGGCCGTGTGATACGCCAGCAGGGCATAGGCAGCGGCGTGGGATTTGTTAAATCCATAGCCTGCAAATTTATCAATCAAGTCAAACAGTTCATTCGCCTTAACGGCATCGATCCCGTGATGTTCAGCACAGCCTTTGACAAAGGTTTCGCGCTGCGCATCCATTTCAGACTTGATCTTTTTACCCATGGCGCGGCGCAACATGTCTGCGCCACCCAGTGTATAGCCGGCCAGGATCTGGGCGGCCTGCATCACCTGTTCCTGATAGACGAAGATGCCATAGGTTTCTGCCAGCACCTCTTCGAGCAGCGGATGCGGATATTCAATCGGCACCCGCCCATTTTTCCGGTCCCCAAACAAGGGAATATTGTCCATCGGGCCAGGCCGATAGAGCGATACGAGCGCGATGATATCCCCAAAATTGGATGGCCGAACAGCGGCCAGCGTGCGGCGCATGCCTTCAGATTCCAGCTGGAACACGCCAACCGTGTCGCCCTTTTGCAAAAGTGCATAGACACCCGGATCATCCCAGCCCAGCGTTTCAAGATTGGGCCGGGCCGCGGTGCGCCGTTCAATCAAATCCAGCGCCCGCTGGATCACCGACAGCGTCTTCAGCCCCAGAAAGTCGAACTTTACCAGCCCTGCGCCTTCAACATATTTCATGTCGAATTGTGTCACCGGCATATCGGAACGCGGATCGCGATAGAGCGGGACAAGACGGTCAAGCGGTCGATCCCCAATGACCACGCCAGCCGCGTGGGTGGAGCTGTGCCGCGGCAGGCCTTCCAGCTTCATCGCAAGATCGAACAACTGCCGCACTTGCGGATCGCCCTTATACTCCGCCGCCAGCTCTGACACGCCATTGAGCGCGCGGTCGAGCGTCCAGGGATCCGTCGGCAAATTGGGCACCAGCTTGGCCAGCCGGTCGATATGGCCATAGCTCATTTGCAGCACACGGCCGGTATCCTTGAGCACGGCACGCGCTTTCATCGTCCCAAAGGTGATGATCTGCGCCACATGGTCGCTGCCATATTTTTGCTGCACATAGCGGATCACTTCGCCGCGCCGTGTTTCGCAGAAATCGATATCGAAGTCCGGCATCGACACGCGTTCGGGATTGAGGAAGCGTTCGAACAATAGGCCAAGTTTGATGGGATCAAGGTCCGTAATCGTCAGCGCCCAGGCCACGACCGAGCCAGCCCCCGAACCACGGCCCGGGCCAACCGCAATGCCCTGTTCCTTGGCCCATTTGATGAAATCAGCAACGATCAGGAAATAGCCGGGAAAGCCCATCTGGATGATCACATTGAGTTCAAATTCCAGACGTTCAAAATAGGCGTCCCGATCAGCATCGGGGATGAGTTTTAGCCGGTTGTCGAGCCCGGCGCGGGCATCAGTGCGGAGCTGATCTGCCTCGCCCGCCTTGTCCCCAACCGTGGGCAGAATCGGATCACGCTTGGGCGCCATGACGGCGCAGCGCTGCGCCACGACCAGGCTATTCGCCAAGGCTTCGGGCAGATCCTCAAACAGGCGCTGCATGTCCCGGGCTGGCTTCATCCAGGCATCGGGGGAGCTTTTGGCCCGATCTGCGCTGTCGATATAGGCGCTGGCGGCAATGCACAGCATGGCATCATGCGCGGGATGAAAATCCGCCTCGGCATAACAGGCCGGGTTGGTCGCCACGAGCGGCAGGTCCAGCGCATAGGCCAGATCCAAGAGCGCGGCTTCCGAAGCGCCCTCAACCGGGTCCAGCCGGCGGGACACTTCGACGTATAGGCGGCCAGGGAATGTCTCCATGAGCTTGCGCGCATAGGCCTCTGCCGCGGCTGGCTGTTCTTCGGCCAGCAACCGGCACAGCGCCCCTTCCCCGCCAGCGGTCAGCGCCAGCAACGCATCGCTATGGGCAACCAGCTTATCCCAGCTGACATGCGGCGGCTCTTCCAGCGGGCGCGCCAGATGCGCGGCGGAGACTAGCGCACACAGATTATCATAGCCCTGCGCATCCTGCGCATAAAGGGCAAGCCAGTCATAAACCGGTGTCGTCCCTTCGGGGCGTCCGGGGCGGCGCACGCACAGCAAAGCGCCGATAATCGGCTGCACACCCACCGCCTTGCAGGCTTCTGAAATCTGCGGGCCGGCATAAAGGCCGTTGCGATCGCAAACGGCAACGGCAGGAAAGCCAAGTTCCTTTGCGCGCTTGGCAATATCCTTCGGGTTCATCGCGCCTTCCAGCATGGTGAAGGCGGAAAAGACGCGCAAAGGAACAAAGGGTGAGAAAGCCATCACCGAACCTTACGCACGGTGCATCAGCTTGTTAACCGATTCGGCAGAGACAGTTGGGGATAAAAATCGGCCGTGCCACGGGACAAGACCGGCCCGGCAAAAGCCGCGTCACAGCAGCTTTTCGATATCCTTTTCAAGGCTCTCTGGCTTGTCGGTGGGGGCGTAGCGGCCCACGACCTTGCCGTCCTTGTCGATCAGGAATTTGGTGAAGTTCCACTTGATGCCCTTGGTGCCCAAGAGGCCGGGCTTTTCCGCCTTCAGATGCTCATAAAGCGGCTCGGCCCGCTCTCCATTCACCTCAACCTTCGCCATCAGCGGGAAGGTGACATCATAGGTCAGCGAGCAGAAGTTTTTGATTTCCTCAGCATCCCCGGGTTCCTGCGCGCCGAATTGGTTGCACGGAAAGCCAAGGATCGTGAGGCCCTTTGGCCCATATTTCCGATGCAGCGCCTCCAGCCCCTTATATTGCGGGGTAAAGCCGCATTTGGAGGCGGTATTGACGATCAGGATAGGCCCGCCCTTGAAATCAGACAGCTTCTGGTCCGAACCATCGGGCTTTTTCACGCTGAAATCATGAACGTTCATATCGCTCTCCGGATCAATTGAAACAGGGCCCGTTCATGCGCAGCATGGTCGGGCTATCACCGCGCTCATGCGGCGTCGCCCGCCACTTCCTTGGCCTTTTTGGCATAGACGCGCACCGGTTCCTTGGTTCCGGCCACCACATCCTTGTCGATCATCACCTGATCAATGTCATCCATCGACGGCAGGTCGAACATCGTATCAAGCAAAATGCCTTCGAGGATTGAGCGCAAGCCACGCGCCCCTGTTTTGCGTTCAATCGCGCGCTTGGCGACGGCGGTCAGGGCGTCATCGGTAAAGTCGAGGTCAACCTCTTCCATCTCGAACAGCTTTTTATACTGCTTCACCAGCGCATTTTTCGGCTCAACAAGGATCTTGACCAGCGCATCGACATCCAGATCTTCCAGCGTCGCGATGACCGGCAGACGGCCGACAAATTCCGGGATCAGGCCATATTTCAGCAGATCCTCGGGCTCGCTCTGCTTCAGGATATCGCCGGTGCGGCGTTCATCGGGTGCCGCCACATGCGCGCCAAAGCCGATCGACTTACCCTGCAAACGGTCCGCAATGATCTTTTCAAGGCCGGCAAAGGCCCCGCCACAGATGAACAGGATGTTGGTCGTATCGACCTGCAGAAATTCCTGCTGGGGATGCTTGCGGCCGCCCTGGGGGGGCACGCTGGCCACGGTCCCTTCCATCATCTTCAGCAGCGCCTGCTGCACGCCTTCGCCCGAGACATCGCGGGTGATCGAGGGATTTTCGGCTTTGCGGCTGATCTTGTCGATTTCGTCGATATAGACGATCCCGCGCTGCGCGCGTTCAACATTATAATCGGATGCCTGCAACAGCTTCAGGATGATATTTTCAACATCCTCACCCACATAGCCGGCCTCTGTCAGCGTGGTCGCATCCGCCATGGTGAAGGGCACGTCCAGAATACGCGCCAGCGTCTGCGCCAGCAGCGTCTTGCCGCAGCCCGTTGGCCCGACGAGCAGGATGTTTGACTTTGCCAGTTCAACATCCGCGCCCTTCGCGCCATGGTTCAGGCGCTTATAATGGTTGTGGACCGCAACGGAGAGCACACGCTTGGCCTTGGACTGGCCGATGACATAATCATCCAGAACCTTGCAGATCTCAGCCGGCGTCGGCACGCCGCCATCCTTTTTGGAGACCAGCGCGCTCTTTGTCTCTTCGCGAATGATGTCATTGCACAGATCCACGCATTCATCGCAGATGAACACGGTCGGGCCGGCAATCAGCTTGCGCACCTCATGCTGCGATTTGCCGCAGAAAGAACAATAAAGCGTGCTCTTGGTATCGCTGCCGCTTAACTTGGTCATCAGAACCTTCCCGCCGTGTTTGCGGCCATGTTACAATCAGAATTCTTAGCGGCAATGGCTTAATTTACGCTGAGCGCGCCAAAGACGCGCACAGCCTTAGGCCTCTTCCGCCGCAATCGGACGCTTGTCGAACACGGAATCGACCAGACCGAAATCCTTGGCTTCGGTTGCGGTCATGAAGTTATCCCGCTCCATCGCCTTTTCGATCGTCTCGATATCCTTGCCCGTATACTCCGAATAAAGGCGGTTCATATTCGCACGAATCCGGAGGATTTCCTGCGCCTGAATGGCAATATCGGTCGCCTGGCCCTGCGCACCGCCCGACGGCTGGTGGATCATGATCCGGGCATTGGTCAAGGCCACGCGCATGCCGGGCTCGCCCGCCGACAAGAGGAAGGAGCCCATCGACGCCGCTTGCCCGACGCACACCGTACCGACCTTCGGCCGAATATACTGCATCGTATCATGGATCGCCATGCCGGCCGTCACCACCCCGCCGGGGGAGTTGATGTACATCCAGATGTCTTTTTTCGGGTTTTCCGACTCGAGGAACAGCAGCTGCGCCACGATAACCGACGCCATATTGTCCTCGATACCGCCCGTCACAAAAACGATGCGTTCCCGCAACAAGCGCGAATAAATGTCGAAGCTGCGCTCCCCCCGGTTCGATTGTTCGATAACGATGGGGATCAACGCGTCGTGCGGATGCATGGACAGTCCTTTGCTTTGGTTCTTGCCCTTATTTCGGCCTCAGGCAGGAAAGTTCAACCCCCCGATGGGGCTATGGGTCATTTGCGGATACGATAAAGGCGTGATGTTGGCCCTGTATAGACCGGTGTTAACCAGCTGAGCGCGGTTGCCGGGGCCTCTGCTTCCCAGATCCAGACATAATCAAAACGATCACGCGGCAAATAGCGCAAAAAGGTCCGCACCCGCAGCCCCGGGCATCCATAAGCCGGATTGAACAGCTCTGCCGAGCGCGAATCATTGAACCCGATCCCGGAATTGTAAATCGGGCGCATCAGGTGCTGGCCGGGGATATCCCATTCCGTATTCACAAACGCATTGCGGCGCGGGATGGCAAGGCTGGGTGCATGGCCCCGCCCGGCAAGCGGCCAGACTCCGCATTCGCTGCTATGCCCCAAGGTTGCGATGCGTGCGCCCATCGGCACCTGGTCAAGAGCGGCCAGATCGACGCTGAGTTCGTGGCCCCGCTGCGTCCAGCCGATCGTCGTTTCGGCAATGCGGACCGAAAACCACAGCAAAGCCAGAACCACCAGCACCCGGTTGATGCGGGCAGAGCCCCCATATACGCCAAGCAGCGCCACCATCATCAACGGCGCAAACAGGCGGACATCGGCAAAATAGGAACTCAACACGGTTGAAGGCAGCGCCATCGCAACCGCGAACAAGGCCGCCGCGGCCAGCATCAGCGCGCGTTGACGCTTTAACCGCGGCGTCAAGCACAGCCAGATAATCAGCAGGATCAGCGTGAAAACCGACGCGATATCAAAAATTTCCCATTCGGCGCGCATCAGGTTGAACACGCCCCGCACCTTCACCGCCGGCCACCAACGCTCCATCAAGGCGCCCCCGCCTTTGGTGTTGCGCCAAATGATCATCGGCAGGATCGGCGCGGCCCAGGGCAGCATCACGAGAATAAAGCGCCGCCAGCTGTCGCGGCGATCAAATTCAATGCCGGCGATAAGGATCCCCAGCACCCCCCAGGCGGTGGTGTGGCAAAGCCAAACCAGCAGCGCGACGACAAAGGCGAAAACCAGCTGCACCGGCAGTGCCTTTTCCCGCACCCTAACCCAGCTGGCCGCAACATGAAAAACCAGCGCAATGCCCAGCCAATAGTTCACAAATCCATGGAAAAAGGTGAAGGTCCACACCAGCAACAGCGCAAAATAAGCGGGTGCCGGGACATGGCCGTACAAGGCCCGCGCCAGGCGCATGAGGCCCAGCACCATCAGCGGCGGGATAAGACCGGCCAACAGAAAGGCCGCCCGTTCCGTCCCCAACAGCGGACCAAGCCCGGCCATCAAAAGATCAAAGCCCAAATTGCCCAGAATATGCCAGTCAAAGGCGTAATATTGGGACAGCCAGCGATCGCCGGGATTGTTCATCACATGATAGCGGCCGATATGCGTGAACAAATCTGGCATGATCGGCAGCGGCGCCACCAGAAAGGGCAGCGCTGAAAAGGCGGCCAAAGCGAGCCAAAGCAGGCGCTCTGATGCCGGTGTCAGGCCCAAAGGCGACATGGCGGGGTTCACCCTTTCACGGCAAGATAGGCCAGACGGCGCATTTCGCGCCGTCCACGGACAACCGTGTCCAAGATCAACCCGCAAAAGCCATTGAGAAAGGCCAGAACCATCATCCCCGTCGCCAGAATGGCGGTCGGGAAACGTGGCACAAGTCCCGTTTCAAAATAGGTGATGAACAAGGGGATGCTCAGCAGAATCGCCGTCAATCCGAGCGCCACCCCAATCAGACCAAAAAACATCAGCGGCTTTTCAATCCGGAACAAGGTGACGATCGTCATCAGGATGCGCCAGCCATCGCGATATGTGTTGAGCTTTGACATCGACCCTTCGGGCCGCGCGGCATAGGCCGTCACCCGTTCGGCTACCGGCATCCGCAGTTCCAGCGCGTGGACGCTGATTTCTGTTTCAATCTCAAAACCTTCCGAGAGCACAGGGAAGCTTTTGACAAACCGGCGGGAAAAAACACGATATCCGGACAGGATATCGGTAAAGCTGCGCCCGAACAGCCAGGCCAGCATCCCCGTCAACAGGCGATTGCCAAGCCGATGACCACGGCGATAGGCCGCCTCTACCTCTGATTTGCGGGCTCCAACGACCATATCCAGCTGCTCTGTGCGCAGCAGTGAAATCAGCTCTGGTGCTGCCGCTGCCTCATAGGTCGCATCGCCATCGGCCATGACGTAGATATCGGCATCGACATCGGCAAACATGCGGCGCACCACATGGCCCTTGCCCTGCATCCGCTCTGTCCGGACAATGGCGCCGGCATCGCGCGCGACCGCCGCCGTCGCGTCGGTGCTGTTATTGTCATAGACATAGATCTCCGCCATCGGCAGCGCCGCGCGGAAATCCGCAACGGTCTGGCCGATCGCCGCCGCCTCATTATAGCAAGGCAGCAGCACCGCGATCTTCACTTGGTCTGTGACACTCATGACGCTGCCCCCTAGCGGCGAAGTTTCTGCAGATCGATTAATTTCGTGCAAGCCGCGCGGCAATCCATGCCGAAACCGTCAACTGCAACTGATGGTACAGCATCAGCGGCAGGACAATCAGGCCAGCCTGTGCGGCCGGAAAAAGGATCCGGGCCATCGGCGCCCCAGTGGCAAGGCTTTTGTGTGCGCCAGAAAACATCAATGTAATGCGATCATCGCGGGACAGGCCAAGGGCACCGCCCAGCATCCAGCTACCCGACAGCGCGACAGCCAAAAGGATCGAGACCAAGGCAAAGAGGCGCAGCAGATCACCGCCATCCAGCCTTTGCCACAGTCCATCGACCACCGCAGCGCTGAAGGCGACATAGACGGTGATGAGAATGGTCGTGCGATCAAGCCGGGCAATCCATGCCCGATGCCGGTCCGCCCAGGCCACCAGGCGCACCCGCGCCAATTGGCCCAAGGCGAAGGGCAGCAGCAACAGCCCGGCAATGCGCCCAACCGCTGATAAATCCGTCGATCCGCCACCAGCCTGCGCCAACAGCGCAAGGATGATCGGCGTCAGCACAACCCCGGCCAGGTTGGAAACGGCCGCTGCAATCACCGATGCCGCAACATTCCCGCCGGCCATAGAGGCATAGGCGATCGCGGCCTGAACGGTGGATGGCAATGCAGCGAGGAAGAACACCCCAATCCATAAATCATCGGGCAACAGGCTGGGCATCAGCCAGGCCGCCGACAAGGCCAGCAAGGGCATCACCGCATAGACATAAGCGAGGACGCCCAATTGCAACCGCCAATGCCGCAGCCCCGCCCAGACAGATTCCGGCGCGATCCTGAGGCCATGAAAGAAAAACAGGCTGAAAATCGCGATATTGGACAAGCCAGAGACCAATGGAACCGCGGTTCCCCGCGCGGGGAACACAGTCGCCAGCCCGATAATCACGAGCAGCAAGACAAGGAACCGGTCCGGAAGAAAGCGGTCAAGCATCTGCTGTCCCTAGCTTAGCTTGCCGCAACGCACAAACTAGGCTAGGGGCGCGGCCAGACAGAAACCCTCCTTCAGCCCGAGATCCACATGAGCCTCCGTAACGTGGCCATTATCGCGCACGTCGATCATGGCAAGACGACCCTTGTTGACCAGCTTTTCCGCCAGTCCGGCACGTTCCGCGACAATCAGCGCGTGGAAGAGCGCGCCATGGATTCCAACGACCTTGAAAAGGAACGTGGGATCACAATTTTGGCCAAGTGCACCTCGGTGGACTGGAATGGCACGCGTATCAACATCGTCGATACGCCCGGCCACGCCGATTTCGGCGGCGAGGTGGAACGCATCCTGTCGATGGTCGATGGCGTCATCCTGCTTGTCGACTCGTCGGAAGGCGCGATGCCGCAGACCAAATTCGTGACCGGCAAGGCGCTGGCACTTGGCCTGCGTCCGATCGTCGTCGTCAACAAGATCGACCGCCCGGACGAACGCATTCAGGAAGTTCTGGACGAAGTCTTTGACCTGTTCGTCTCTTTGGACGCGACCGATGAGCAGCTGGATTTCCCGGTTCTCTATGCCTCGGGCCGCAATGGCTATGCCAATACCGACCCAAGCCTGCGGGATGGCACGCTGGAGCCGATGTTTGAAACCATCGTCCGCCATGTCCCTGCCCCCAAGGCAGATGTCGATGGACCCTTCAAATTTCTTGTCACGCTTTTGGATCGCGACAATTTCCTGGGTCGTATTCTCACCGGGCGCATCGATAGCGGCACGTTGAAGGTCAATATGCCGATCCACGCGCTGGACCAGGATGGCAACGTCAT
>JACCEC010399173.1_pt1 | contig 15404 bp, 17 predicted proteins | sample 7450121 | NCBI WGS metagenome assembly JACCEC01 (sample SAMN15323455, study PRJNA562643) | freshwater metagenome | isolation source: river surface water | place: USA:Blue River Watershed | collected 2017-08-18 | reverse complement strand
AGTAGCTACCGAGAAACTCGCTCAAGCTCAGGCTAAGACTGCTAAAGAACAATCTAAAGCAGAGGAATCTGCCAACAAAGCAGCCATCGCACAATTGAAGCTTGAGAAAGCTACCACGGCAAGTGCAAATGCTCAGGCTAAGTTAGCTGGTTCAACAAGTCAATCTGCTGATAAAGTATCCGCACTTCAGCAGAAACTTGAGAACACTTATAAGGATTTGGCTCAGGGTTTTACTAAAGGTGAAAGCAGTGTATTAAATTATGCTCGAACATTGGGTATTGCAGATGATGCACTAAAACCTATTCAAGATCAATTGAAACAAATCGGTAAGTTATCATCTAATCCTTTTGATAGTGCAATAGGGTCTATTAGGTCGGTTACTAAAGAGTTCGAGATGATGAACCATCGCTCTGAACTTGCAAGTAAAGGTATTATCCTTACAGCAAAACAACTTAAAGAGTATTCACGAGTAGCTGATGAAGTATTCGCTAAAGTACAATCACAAGGTCTTAATCCAACAAAGGGGAAAGGTTTAGATGATTACACTAAAGGTGTTGAGCGATTACAGGAGAAATACTTGGGTATTGCATCATCCTTGTCAGATGCACAACAAGCAGAGAAGCTGTATCAACAATCATTAAAAGATTCCGCAAAAGCTGCTGCTGAAGCAGAAAGGCTTACGCAAGATAGCTCCGAAGCAATGTTCCGCAATCATCTTGCACGTCAAGAACAAATCCGCAAGACTCATGAACAAGTAATGAGTGAAATGCGAGATTATTATAAGCAAGAAGAAAAGCGTTCTGGTACTTCTGCAACAGCACAACCTTCTGCTGATGCTCATGTCATGCGCTTCTATAAGCAGCAAGAACAAGCGGCAAATTCAGCAGCTAAAGCAACAGATTATCTTACTCGTGAAATGAACCGTGCTGAGAATGCACTTGCTGGTTTAAATAATGAAGTAGCTATTAGTTCAAGCAACCGCCTCCTGCGCTTTAAAGAAGGCTTAATTGCTTCTGGAATGGCGACGGATGTTGCAGCAGCTAAGTACCAAGCTTATGCTAAAGTAATTGCTGATACAGATAAGAAACGTGCAGCGCAACAAAAATCAGATGAACAATCTCGCATCAATAACTTATCTCGTGGTTTAGCTCCACAGATTTCTGACGTTGCAGTGTCATTATACGGTGGAATGTCACCGATGACTGTACTTATGCAACAAGGTTTGCAAGTAAGAGATTTGATTCAATCAAGTGGTGTTGAAGCAGGTAAACTAAATGAAGTAATGAGAAAAACAGGTGCTGACTTTGTGAGTACATTGACTGGTACTTTTAAAGCAGTCGGCAGTATGGTTGTTGGAACGCTACAATCAGCCGGTGCGAATGTCACTAAGTTTGCAATGGATACAACAGGCGCTGGGCTGGTTCTTGAAAATTTCAGGTATCAAGCTACGCTTGCATCTAAGGATGCTGATTCATTAACGGCTTCTCTTGGAAAGGCTGCTTTATCTTTTTCAAACTTTGTCACATCAGCTAGCAGTGTTCTAGTGGGTGGCGGTATCGCCGCAGGTATTGTCGCGATTGTTACTGCTATTGCTGTAATAAAACAATTAATTAAAGAAGAATCTGAACTAAGTAAAGTACTTAATTTAAACGGTGCTGCACTTGGTTTGAACAGAGATGCCGCATATTCATTAGCTGCTACTTATGCAGGTGCTCGTGGAGATATTAATGGATTTGCTGAAGCAATTTCTGAATCTGCCAAAGCAGGTAATATCACATCCGATTCACTCCAGACAGTAACTCAATCTGCTGTATACATGAAATCAGTGGGTGGAGTCGCCATTGCTGATACTGTAAAACAATTTTCAGAGATTGCTAAAGACCCTGTTAAGGCTCTTGAAAAGTTAGCTATTAGCCTAGGTACAATTGACCCTGAAATTCTTAAAGTAGTACGTAGCTTAGAAGAACAAGGTAAGCAAGCACAAGCAGCATCTATTGCCACAGCAGCTTATGCTGAAGGACTAGCTAAAGCAGGTGCAGGTATTAAGAATGACATGGGTTTCCTAGAATCGTTCTTTAAAACTATTGGTTCTGCTGCTAGTTCTATGTGGGATAAGATTCTCAATGTAGGTCGTGAAGGTACGTTACAACAGCAAATTGATTCTGCTAAGGAAAAGATTAGGAGCCTCGCTGCTGGTGAAGGTGTATTTATTCTTTCAGATCGAAATGTAGTATTAGGTATTGAAAAAGCAAAACTAGAAGGTCTTGAGAAACAACTAGTTGCACAGGTTGCTTTGAATAATCAAAAAGAACGCAATGTAGCACTAATCAAAAATGACTCAGAAGTAAATAAACTTCTTGACCAGTACACTGAAAAGTCAGATAAGAAAAAGAAAGCAATTGAAGAAGTAAACAATGTTTTTAATGAGTCAATTCGTCTAGCTAAAGAAGATGGTAAAGCTGTAGCTGAAATTGAAGCAAATCGAGCAAAAGCTTTAGCAGGTATTGAGGAAAAATTCAAGGTACGTACTAAGAAAGACCCTCAAGAAAATTACTTTGCTAATCTAATGCTTGAAGCTGGGAAGGCTACAGTAAAAGCTTCTGATGCTACTGATGAACTTACGAAGTCTCAGGAACGAATGCTTGTTCTTATTCAGGACTCTAGATTCCTTGCCTTACCTAAAGATAAACAAGCTCTAGCTCTTGCATCTTTTGCTTCCGCTGCTGCGCAAGAAGCTGAGAATAAAGAATGGGAGGCTGCTAATAAGATCATGGATGAAACATCCAAAGCAATGAAGCAAGCTACCATTGAAGCAGATAAGTTAGCTAAAGCTCGTGAACAACGAGGTATCTCCGAAGTAACTAATGCTCAAAACAAACTTGCACTACTAGACGAAGAGCTTGCGGATATGCTTTTACAGAAAGCAATCTATGGTGATCTAACGGTAGAGCAAAAGAAGCAACTTGAGTACGCTAAGATTCAGAAGGAATACAAAGCAGAAGAACTTAGAATCACTAAGTTGTTAGCTGATCCTAAGAATAACATTGACGAAGCTAAAGCTCAAGAATTGCGTGATATTAATTACTTAGCTGTCGCAAAGAAACGCCAGAATATTGACCAAGCAATTATCCTTGAAAATATCAAGTTTGAATCAGAACAACGCAGAGAAATCGCAAATGCTTTTGGTGATGCTATTGCTGAAGCATTATTCAATGGTGGTAAAGCAGGTGGTAAAAAGTTCAAAGCTTGGTTACTGAAAGAACTACAAACCAGAATTACATTACAGATTCAGGCTAACGTCCGAACTAATATGCAAGGTGGTGGAGCTAACCAACTGATTCAAGGTGCATCTAACTTTGGCTCTACAATGAGTACACAAGGTTTTGGAAGTGCAATGAGCGGGGGTTTTGCTGACTTTGCTGACTTCATGGCTGACCAAGGTTTCTTAGATTTCGCTGAAGGTTTAGATAGCGTAGCTGGAGTATTCAGTGAATTTGCACCAATGGTTAACAGTACCGTAGGGTACCTAGGAGCCTTCAATACAGCCCTACAAGGCGATTACGGTGCAGGTATTGGTGAAGCCCTTGGTTTTTACTTTGGTGGCCCTATAGGAGCTGCTATTGGTAAAGAAATAGGTTCATGGCTTGGTTTGACTGATGATTCAGGTACACCTCACAGGGGTGGTTATGGTGGTTATAGTGTAGTGGGTGGAGAAGTAAGTGGGGCTACTTTACGAGATAGATCGACATCTCCGTTCGGATTATCTGATGATGCAATATTACCAGAAGCTAATAAAGCAATGGTGAATACATCTAAAGGTATTGTTTCTATTCTCGATAGTACATCTAAACTTTTCGGTGGAAAGGGAGGTTACTATGCTGAAACAGCGTTCGCGGATGACAGCTCAAAAGACGCATCATGGGGTAACTTACTAATCAAAGATGACCAAGGGAACACTAAAGTAAACTGGAATGATAGTCGAAGCTCACGTTGGGCACCTCGGGAGTTTGCTGATGGAGAAGCTGGTGCTAAAGAGTATTCACAAGCAATTACTAAAGATGTAAAAGCTTTACTTATCGAGCAAACCCCTGATTGGGCAGATACCATGCTTACTGCTTTAGGTGAAAGTACAACCTTGGAAGATTTGGGTAAAGTAGTTACTCAGATTCACATGGTTAATGCTTCACTTAAAGTAATGGGAGAAGCTTCAGTAGCTTTCGCTGGTATGTCCAGTGAAATGATTACTACAATGATGGATAAGCTTGGTGGTGCTGAAACTACTGTAGCTACATTGTCGGACTATTACAACAAGTATTACACTGCCAGTGAACGTGCAGCTATTTCTCAGAAACTGATGAATGACCAATTCAAAGCTCTAGGTGTTACTATGCCTAGTTCTGTTGAAGGTATGCGTTCAATGGTTGATGCAGCAATTGCTTCTGGTAATTCTGGATTAGCTGCTGAGTTACTGAAACTAAGCGGTGGTTTTTATGAAGTAGCTAACGCAGCTACAGAAGCAAATCAAGCTATAGTTAGTGAACGTTTAAGTCTAGAAGAAAAGTTACTGACAGCGCAAGGTGATACTGTTGAATTGCGTAGGCGTGAACTAGCTAAACTTGACCCAGCTAATAGAGCATTACAACAACGCATTTGGGCACTTGAAGATGCTAAAGAAGCTGAAACTGCTGCAAAGAATGCAACAAATGCTGCCTTTAATGCTTTAAAAGTAGCGGTAGAAAAAGAGAAGTCAGCACTGAATGATAGAATTAAATCTATTGAAGCGACAGCTACTGCACTTACATCTATTTTTGAATTACTAAAAGATAATGTCCGTGAGCTATATGCTGAAGTAACTGCTACTTCTAACATGCAAGTTCAACAAGCGTATGCTATAATTAGTAATGCTCGTACTACTGGGGTACTTCCTTCTCAGGATGTATTATCGCAAGCAATTGGTACAGTTCGCGGTTCTTTGGATAATACCAATTATAGAACTAAGTATGAAGCTGACAGAGCTAGGTTGTTATTTGCCAATGATCTTGCTGCATTGCAAGGTATTGCTGGTGAACAACTAACTGAAGCTCAACAGCAGATTAAACTACTGAAAGACCAGATTGAGCAATATGACTTGATTCTAGAACATGCTGAAACTCAGATCAATGAACTACGTGGAATCAATACTTCTGTATTATCTGTGGTTGGTTCTGTAGATGCTTTAACTGCTGCGTTGATTGCAGAACAAGAAGCTAATGAAGCAACTACTGCTGCATCTTCAGGAGGTTCCGGTGGGAGACCTTCTCCCGGATTCGGATTCGGGCCAGGGCAAACAAATGGCCCTCCTTCACCCCCTGCATCTTCTCTGAGTCGCCTTGGTAATACTTACTACGGTTCACTGGGGACAGCAATCACCAGTGCTCCCCTAGTAGATAGATACGATAGCGTAAATACTTACGTAAATACGCTTGATTGGTCTGCTGGTAACAAAGGTGCAAGTTCTGCTGCATTGGTAGCTGCTGCTCAACAGTACGGACTAAGCAGCAATGATCTTGCTATTGCTACTGGCTATTCACGTGCGGATATTGAAGCACTTACTGGTGGTCAATTACCTAGGTTTGAAAAAGGTGGTTATCACACAGGTGGAGTACGTTTAGTCGGGGAAAACGGCCCTGAGTTAGAAGTAACTGGCCCTAGTCGCATCTACAATGCTTCGCAGACAGCATCAATGCTTTCAAGTAACTCTGATTCTGATGAAACTACAATGCTTCGCGCTGAAGTAAGATCAATCGCAATCAGTACAAGTAAACTACAACGTATCATTGATGCGCTTGTAGTACCTACATCTGAAGGCGAAGCTATTAATGTAAAAGTAGTAGTCTAATAAAACAAGAAACCCAGCTAATAACTGGGTTTTCTTTTAAGGATAATTATGAAATTAATTAAACCAGTAGAATTTCAAACAGGGCATTTAATCAGTAGTAATGCAACTGAAACTTACTCTGCTTGGAGTTCGGGTACTACTTACGCTAAAGACGCTTTTGTTGATCACGGTACTCAGATTTATCAGTCATTGGTAAATTCAAACTTAAACAATCAACCTGATATTTCACCTACACTCTGGCAATTAGTAGGCCCTGATAATACTCATGCTATGTTTGATAATCAGGTAAGTACACAAACATCAGCTAGCTCTCCATTGAACGTAACGATAGCTCCGGGTGTTGCTACTAACTCTCTTGCTTTTCTTAACTTAGAAAATGCTACTTCACTTGTAGTTAACATTACAGATGGCCCCAGTGGCCCTAACATATACTCTAAAACAATCGGTTTAGATGATACTCCAATGATTGATTGGTATATGTATTTCTTTGAACCGTATGATTTAAAAACAGATGTTGTACTTACGGATATTCCTCCGTATATTTCATCAAGAATCACAATGAATCTACTTGGTTCAGGTACGTTAAAAATAGGCAACTTTGTTTATGGAAACGTATATGAAATCGGAGGAACACAGTACGGTGTTACTTCAGGTATTCGTGATTTTTCTGTAAAACAAACTGATGATTTTGGAAATACTACTTTCGTTCAACGAGCCTACAGCAAACGAATGGAAGCAGAAGTATTTATTCAGAATAATCAGCTTAATGTAATTACAAGATTGCTTACCGGTGTTCGTTCAATTCCTTGTGTATGGATTGGTTCTGAAGATTCTCAGTACGCTAATACATTAGTTCAATTTGGATTCTACAAGGATTTCAATATCACAATCAACTACCCTTCATATAGTCTGTGTAGTCTACAAATCGAAGGTTTAACCTAAAGGATAACTATGGCAATTACAGCCTTACCTACACCACCTAGCAGGAGCGATCCTGTTAACTTTTCAACAAGAGCAGATGCTTTCTTAAGTGCGTTACCTGCATTTGGTACTGAAGCTAATGCATTAGCTACTGATGTGAATGCTAACACACTCACCGCATCAGAAGCAGCATCAACTGCTACTGCGCAAGCTGAATTTGCTATTGCTGCTGCTAACGCTACACTATGGATTAGTGGTACTAACTACGCAGCAGGTGTTGGAGTATACAGTCCTTTGACTCTAGCGAGTTATCGCAGCAATGCTTCTGGTGTCAGTTCAGTTGATCCTTCTCTTGATACTACTCGTTGGGTACGCTTAGGTTCCAGCGGTGTGCCTGATTTTATTCTTCATTCTTTTGGGATTATTTAAATATGTCTATTACTTCTAATTACGCAGCTACTCCTAAAACAGCAGTAGCTCAAGTTTCAACTGCTAATACAGCTAGAGATGGTACAGGTACCTTAGCTACAGTATTTACAGCAGGTACTTCGGGTTCCCGCATTGATGACATTGCCATCATCGCCACCGGCACCACAACGGCGGGTATGGTTCGCCTGTTCTTGCATGACGGGACCAACGCCCGTTTGTGGCGCGAAGTGGCCGTAAGCGCCATCACACCATCCGCAACCGTTTCACCCTTCAGTTCACTGCTGGGTAACTTGGCACTGGTGCTTCAAACAGGCTGGAGCCTTCGCGCCAGCACCAACAACGCCGAGACATTCAATGTCTTGGTGACACGCGCAGGAGACTTCTGATGAACGCCGGAATGTATGGAATGGCCGATGGGCGGGGCGGGCAATTCCCAAAACTGGCGGGTATTGCTGGGAAAAATGGAACACCAACTACAGCGTTTTTTAACGTGGCTGGTTTTGGTCAGGTTATTGGAGCGGCGAGCAATAGCGTGTCGGTGACAAACGGCGTTCGTGTAAAGGCACTGTCGATAAGTGGGCGCGGAGTGCTGAAAGCGCTGGCTGTGGCTGAATCCGGGACTGTTACGCCAACGTATAGGGTTGAGTTGTTTATTGATGGTTCAAGGGTGTTGGATGCCACATGGACTGCCAGCGGTTCGGCAAACATGGGGCCGCCATTGTTGGGAGGGGTTGGTAACACGATAAACGCAGCACCATTTTTTGAGCATGTTCCGTTCTCGTCTAATGTTGATGTATTTATCACTGTGTCTGGTATTGGTAACCCAGCTACTCTGGTTTATCTGGCCGACATTTACCAGTGAGGCCACACATGGAATACCAAACCACCCAAATAGGCGGCGCAACCATCACCGTATTGGTTGACCCCAACGCACCACCACCCGGCCCGGTTATCCCGCAATCCGTCACCATGCGACAAGCAAGAATTGCCTTACTTCGCGTAAACAAACTAAGCTTGATTCAACCTACTATTAATTCTTTACCTTCTCCACAAAAAGAAGAAGCACAGATTACTTGGGAATATTCACAAGAAGTACAAAGAAACAATGGTTTAATATCACAATTAGCCCCTGCTTTGAGTATGACTGAGCAAGACATTGATGACTTATTTGTACTTGCTTCTACATTGTAATTAATATGAACCAAACAGAAACTCTAATAGTAAATAAACCAGCCAGTTCCACCGATGCTTACAGTGGAGGTATTCAAGCTATTCGTGATACTACTGGAGTTTCTGGTGGTATTCATGGGCATGTAAACTGCGTAAATTACAGCTTTACAATAGCAGGTAAGAATGTAACTGCATTTGAATGGAACAATTTATCTGTCTTGCATAACTACGCAGATGCTGGTGAAAATTGCGCTAGTTATATTCAGAGCAATAAATTCAGCACTGGTCCTACATGGGCTGGTTGTGCTGAAGCTTGTTCTTTGGATGAAAACGATAAGACTGCTTTGGTTACTTACGAAATGGATTCTTGGGTTAGCGGTGAAGATTCAGGCAATCGTATTACCCTCGATTTAGTTGTAGGTGATAGCAAAGTAATGCGAGGTAAAGAAAGCTCAGGTAAAGCTGAAGCTACCGCTGCTATTCGTATTGGTGCCAATACAAGCTGCCCTAATGCTAAGTACACCAAAGGTATTATTCTAGGTAAGGCAATTGATACTGGAATAGATGCTACTGAAATGCAAGGAGAAGTTGTACTAAAGTTAAATTCAAAGCAAGTAATCCAGGTTGGAAGTACTACTATTTCAGATCAGGGTGTTACCTCAAAGAATTATGTCAGTTACTTAGCATTAGGTCTTTCATTAATTGCTTTAGCTATTTGTTTATTATAAGGAAATATTATGATTGCAATTGCCTTATACAAAGGAAAACCAACCGATGACTTGTGGCACATTATTTCTCATTATCTAATTCGATTACGCACGCTAAGTAAGTATAGTCATGCCGAATTAGTAATTGATGATATGTGTTATAGCAGCAGTGCTAGGGATGGTGGAGTGCGAGCTAAGAAGATTGATCTTACTTCAGGTAAATGGGATGTGATTCAAGTATCTATTCCTGTTGAACAAGAATTAGATGCTCTCGAATGGTTTGGAATTAACTACGGTAAGAAATACGATTGGATGAATATACTTCGGTATATGATTCCTTTTGTTAATCAAAGAAATAACCAGTACGTATGCTTTGAAGCAGTAGGAACTGCTTTAGGTTTTGCTGGTGCTTATAAATTAAACGCAAATGATTTACTTGAATGGGCTTTAGAAAGAGCTACTATAAGTAAAGATAAAGGAACTAACGAATGACTGCACCAAACCCTAGACGACGACAAGATGATGTTACTTTACAAGTAATTGCTGATAATTTACAAGCCGTGCATTCTGATGTAGCTGAACTTCGCAAAGATACAAATGAATCACTGAAGGATATTTCAATTGCCTTGCAATCGCTTGTCCTATTGGAGGAACGGCAAGAACATAGTAAATTAGCTATGCAGCGTATCGAGAAACGTGTAGATGAAATTGATCTGCGTGTAGACGTTATTGAAAAAGAACAACCTCAGACTAAACTAGTCACGGGTTGGATTATCAAAGCAGCTATGGGTATCTTAAGTATTGTTGGTTTAATGATTCTTAAATCAGTTGGTGTATTTTAAAATAAGGAGATAGCATGATATTAGAAGGTTTATTTGGAGGTTTACTTGGCGGTATCATGCGCCTAGCTCCTGAAGTGATTAAGTTCTTTGGTGCTAAGGAAGCTAACAAGCATGAACTTGAAATGTTCAAACTACAGACTGAACTTGAGAAAGTAAAAGGAGAATTTAAGGTAGAGGAAAAGTACGTAGAATTTTCTACAGCAGAACTAGGTGCATTATCTGAAGCATATAAAGAGCAAGCTACTGCTGTATCTAAAGCTGATACATGGGTTGCTAACGCAAGTGCTATGGTTCGTCCCGGTATTACTTATGTTATCTTTGGTTTGTATGTTCTCTTCAAGATCAGCATGATTATCCTAGGTATCAGTACAGGACAGCCTTGGCTGACTGTGTTCGGTACTTGGGGTGTTGAGGATATGGCAATGCTTAATATGATTGTTTCTTACTGGTTTGTTAGCCGCAGTATTGAGAAATATAGAAAGTAAAGTATGAATAACCTAGATCAAGCTAAAGAACTGTGTACTAGGTTACTTCTTATTCCATTTGAAGGATACCATAGAAAACTACCTAACGGTGATTGTTGTGCATACCCAGACCCTGCTACCGGCGGTTCTCCATTCACGATAGGTTTTGGAAGTACCTTGCACCCTGATGGAAGGCCCGTAGAGCCTCTGGAAGTCTGGACACATACCTACGCATTGGAAACCAAAAAGAAGGTCTTAGACGGCTTCCTAGGCGGCTTGCTGAGGCTTTCCCCTAGTTTGATTTCAGAAGAACCTAGAAGGATAGCTGCTGTGTTGTCTTGGGTGTATAACTGTGGATTAGGTAACTACAGAATTAGTACCTTCAAAAAGAAAATTGATAACAAGCAATGGAATGAAGCTGCTGAACAATGCAAGAAATGGGATAAGGCCAATGGCAAGAAAATGCTAGGACTTACTCGCAGAAGGCAAGCCGAAGCAAACATGCTACTATAAATACAAATAACAAAGCCCCAGTGGAACCTTGGATTACTCCTCGGAACTGCTGGGGCTTTTCTTTTATTTAATCTTCGTAACCTTCTTGCACAGAAACTACTGTAGGATTCAACGTAGGCTCTGGTGCGCAGAATGCTAAGGTAGTAACCATAAACATAGCTACCAAGCAAAGCGCAATACGAACCATTAGTTCATTGTCTTTGTTATCGTTAGGCATTTAGAGCTTTCTGAATTTCAGTAAGTTGTTGGCTTCCAGAAATACGTGAGATTAATTCTCCTGTATCCGATAGCATGATTGTGCAAGGTACAGCACGGATATTGTATTGCTTGGTTAACTCTAGATTTTCTTCAGCATCAATAAATTGAATGTTTGAGACAAGACCTTGAGACTCTAGGTTAGCTTTTAATCCTTTGCATGGAGCACAGGTTTTCATTGTGAATACGAGAATTTTCATTTAGTTCCTTTTAGTTTATTTACCATACCTTTTCCCAAAACTTATCTATGGTTTTCCATTGCAACCAATCTTGTATTTCATCTTGAGATTTTAACACAGGACAGTCTACGTTGTAAGGTTCTCCTTCGTTTATTTGCCGAATGATTCTTGTAAAATGTCCCTTACCCTCATAGTTATAGTCACCGATAATCATCATACATCCATAAAGAAAAGGTGCCAACCTTTCGATTAACACCTTGTGTTATTTAGAATTGAACTTCACATTGTCCACCAGCACAGCCAGCGGAACCAATGGTATCTACGTCAGTATATCGTGCTTGACTCAGTGTGCTTGCAAAATCAATACTCACAAGCGATTTATTGATTGAATTCCACTTGTGAAGATTATAACAATCCTTTAAGCAGAATGTCATTTTTTGCATATCGCTACCAAAGAACCCATCAGCAAACTTTTTAGCTCTACGCACCCAATCTCGTTTCAGCAGGTCAGAACTATCCTCTGATAGCTTCATGCCGTAACCACTTGCTGTGTCACATGCAAGCCACAGGTTATCATTGAATGCATGTAAAGCGTCAACAATCAATCCACTTGCAAATAACGAACCTTCTCCGTAGTTCTTCATAATTTCTTCTGCTGTAAACACCTGAGTAAATGGTGCTTGAGCATAGGATTTATCACCAGAAGAACTAAGCAAGGACACACCAGCAAACCACTGACGATTTTCGTAAAGGTACTTCTCTAATTCCTCCCAATTATCAACAGAAATTGTGTTACTGATGTTGTGACGTAAGTTCTTATCTACACACAAATCAACATTAGTTCCAGCTTCAACCCATACTTGTTGTGCTAGTTTCACGTACTCAAGTTGCTTAATACCAAGTAAATCATCCTTATAGATAGAGCCTTCTTTGGACACAACAGGGAAACTTACCACCATATCAGTTCCATTAGAACTCCAAACTGATTGCTGAACCATCTTCGGGTTTAGTTGTTGAATTAACTTTACAACCTCATCCTCTGCATTCATCTGAACATTACGGAAATACATAGGAGCATGTTCACCGTGAATACCGCTGGCAGTCCCTAACAGTACAGAAGCATTACCTGAAGGTTTAGCACAAGTGGTACGTGCTGCTGCGTTGATACCAAGCATTGCTGCTACTTCTTTGTTTACTTGTTTGACTACTTCAGCACCTTCACGAAGGTTATCTTCATTGAAAAGAACATCAGGATTATTCATCCAACCAGTAATGCTACAGCCGATTAATGCTTCACGTTCTGTGATTTCTTTTGTAGCAGAACTCAAGTATTTAAAGTTAGTGTAACCTGCCTGCAATGTACCAAGAATGGCCGATGCTTTGCATTGTCGTAAGAATGTTTCTTTGTCAGTTACTTTCCCTCCATTTCCTTCTGATAGACAACAAAATTGAAACCCCGAACGTCCATCTGCTGTTTTAGGTAACATACCAATTTCTACACCTTTATTGTTACTACGGCAATACCGTGGTCAAGTCATTTCTGCTTGACTCTGCATATCCCTATGCAGAACAGACTTTATCATCACCTCTTTTGAGGGTCTATCGTCCGAGTTTATAACTGAAACTTGGTGTAACAAAATTGCTAATCTGCTCTAGGAACTTATCTAAATCTTTAGCTCGTAGTCTTAGATACCAGTAGTTGTTTTGACGCTGAATATTAAACTCTAAATCTAAGGTCTCTTTAATGGCTTTTTTCAGTAGCCAATTGTCACCGTAGCTAAAACCTTTTGTATTTAGAGTAATATTTGGTTTTGCATTTGGACTACGCTTGTCATATACACAACTTCCATCAGCCATGTATATGATTGCAAGTGCTTCAGCATCCATCATTGTCAACATATGAGGGTCAATTGTTTTGTGACCATCAATATAAATTCGTTCCTGCAATTTTGTCAACTTTGGGTGATTTTTAGATCTTAATGTTACTTGTGGTTGGCGGTTAAACCCGTCATCTTGAAGTTTACGATCAGTAATAGTACACCCAATACCAATTTCTATCATAGTCTTTTCTACGAGTTTAACGTAGTCCAGATTTTCTTTCTTCATATTCATAATGAACGAAGCGTTGACAGATTCCCCAACAAAATATAGACCACCATCAAATGTAGAATAGTAGTATAGTTTCTTGGTCAGTTCTTTTTCACTCATAGTCGTTGCACCTTCCATATCGGATTGGCACAGGATTGTCTGTTCTAGACTTCCCCTGTTTTTAGATAAATTATTCAAAAACAATTACTTGTTTAGGCCGCTAGTAAATTTAACGGATTGTAAGCAAACTCAAGATTATCAGTAAAGATAAAACCCGGCTCCCCATAATCACGAACAGACTTCATGATAGTAGACCATTCTTCAATAGTCAACTCATCTCGTTTAAGCATTGCTGAATTATTACTACGTCCTCGTTGCGGGTTATTGATGAACCAATCGCCTGTCTTAGCGTTTAACATTTCAGTATCATGCTTATCAAACAAGCAAATAGTAGCACTACGACGAACACCGCCAGATAGTACAGCATCTGACATATGCATAACCAAATCATAAGCCACGATTGGTTTGATTTTAGTTAATCCGTTTTCTACCTGCTGTTCGATCAAAGTTTCCCATTTTACCAATGCACTCCGTAGACCCTCGGGGCCGGGAGCTTTAAATCCACCAGAAATTAGCGCACCTTTTGGACGAATTTTACTAAAGTCAAAATGAACCTGATAGCCTTTGTATTCAGGGAACACTGCACCATCTACCAGATATGAACTCAAGAGTACAGCAAAGCTATCAGCCCACCCTTCAATTGTGTCAGGTACTTGGAATACTTTAACTTTCTTTTGACTGCGTTTAGCAATATCTGGAATTTGATTTACATGATGCTGTTGAACAGAAAAACCAACACCACAACCGCATAACAAAAGGTACATTGCTTCATTAAAGAAAGCTGGACGGTCACAATGCGAAACTGAACAATTGTACATACGAGCTTCGTGTTTAAACAACTGTTCTCCACCGAATTGTAATGCTCGTTGCGCTCCAAGAACCAGTTGTTCTTTGTAAGCATCTTCAGCAAAATCAATATATGTAGATAGCTCTGGAGTCATTTTATCTGCGTATTTCTGACGGTGCATTTGCATTACACGGTGTACAGCTTCTTCCCATGTTTCATACGCCTGTTTACTGTCGTCCCAGCGAGAGTATCCCATATAGAATTTACTCTCAGATAGCATTTGTTTACCTACGTTGTTTTCTTGTGTTTCCATATTTTCCTTATTTAATAATCTTAATTTTATTCAGCTACTTGCCCGCGAATTCGGTAGCAATCCTCTAATAGTCGGTTATTCAACCCACGATCCTTGGCTGCTTCTGATGCATAACCAGAGGTCAACCAGTCTGAGTCAGCCCTTTCTTCCCCAGTCCATCGCAAGGTAGTCACTACTTCATCAAAACGATTTCGATGCTGGTTGTATTCTTCTGTTACTTTGTATGTAATATCAGCACCAAGTGAATGCAGCATTTGCACAAACTCTCCTTGGTTGCTTTCAACCCATTCTTTTGTTACTTCTGGTTTTACTTTTTGAATCTCAGATAAACTAATCTGAATAATTGCTGGGATTTTGAATTTCATGTTTCTCCTTTATTTGTTACCATAGAACCTGCATCAAACCTTAAGGAGATTCAAGGAATAACGCAGAGTGCTCTATAGTAACATACTTTGTTGGTTATTGCAGGTTAAATTTATCGTTGAATAAATTTATTCAGGTTAAATCTTGAATACTTTTGCAATAGCTTCAGCAATCAACTGAGCAAGAATTCGGTGTTCTTTCTGAGTAGCTTCTTCTGTTCGTACTTCAATGTAGTGAATAAAACTACGAATAGTTCCCTGTACATACGCACGAGACATTGTACATCCTTCAGGTAATACAGAACGAGCTTGTTCTTTGGCAATACCTTGAGATACTGCCCAAGTATACGCACGAGTTGCACTGTTGATTACGTCT
>JACCEC010360083.1_pt1 | contig 15409 bp, 11 predicted proteins | sample 7450121 | NCBI WGS metagenome assembly JACCEC01 (sample SAMN15323455, study PRJNA562643) | freshwater metagenome | isolation source: river surface water | place: USA:Blue River Watershed | collected 2017-08-18 | reverse complement strand
GGCATTGGTATTCCTTTTTTCATCATTCCAGGGGCTTCCATCATTTTGCCGATCTTGATTAAATTGGCTGACAAAATGGATATCCATTTGTTGCCCAGCGCCTTCGATCATTCTGATGAAGAAATTGAAAAAAAAGTTGATGATTCGGAATCAAAAAATGATTTACCGGGTTTAGAAGAAAAACAATAATCGTATGAATTATCCAGAATTTATGGTGGCGCCCATGCGCCAAGAACTGACGTCAAAAGGTTTCCAAGAGTTGAAATCGGCCGATGAAGTAAAAAATGCATTAAATCAAAAAGGCACCGCATTGGTTGTTGTCAATTCCGTTTGCGGTTGCGCGGCTCGCAATGCTCGTCCGGGAGCGATTGCCTCCATTGAAGGCGCAGTGAAGCCCGATCAGTTGCTTACCGTTTTTGCCGGTATGGAAATTGATGCGGTGAACGAAGCGCGTCAACACATGGCTCCTTTTCCTCCCAGTTCACCGAGCATCGCCTTATTTAAGGACGGCCAATTGGTTCACATCCTTGAAAGGCACCACATCGAAGGCCGTCCAGCAGAAATGATTGCCGATAATTTGAAAGACGCCTACCAACAACATTGCGCATAAACTTTAGCCCCGAGACTTGAAATTATCGGGGCTTTTTTATGCCTAAATCTTTCTACCTTTGATGCATGGCACACGCACATAAAACAGTTTTTCAATTCATTTCTGAACCCACCGATGTTAACTATGGCGGCAATGTTCACGGTGGAATGGTGATGAAATGGATCGACCAAGTAGGGTTTGCCTGCGCATCGGAATATGCGGGTCGGTACTGTGTAACGATTTACGTAGGGGGAATTCGCTTTATCTCACCCATTTCTATTGGCGATTTAGTTCGATTGGAAGCTAAAGTAATTTACACAGGAAAAACATCCATCCATATTGCTGTGGATGTTTTTTCAAGAAAAATGACCGATAAAAAGTTTCATCAGACGACCCACTGCGTGATGGTTTTTGTGAGCATGGAGAACGGAAAACCGCATCCGGTTAAACCGTTTGAACCTCTCTCCGAAGCTGAAATTCAAATGCATCAATACGCCATCAAATTGATGGATCTTCGAAAAGATATTGAAAGCGAAATGAAACCCTTCATCGGTAAATAATCCAACGTATTTTTGCAGCATGAAAATTTTGGTCATTGGCGAACAAAAACGTTTTGATGAACTTCAACAACGTTTGGGACTTGAACATCAATACACGTACAAACCCGACTTTTCGGATGGCTTCCTATCCAGCGAACAGCTGAACGGATTCGATTACATCTTCGATCTTAATTTCGACGATAATCCGGTAAACTTGAACTACTACGCCCGACTTGAAAATGTTCCCGTGATGGTATCTGCAGCGAAAATATCGCTTTCTGAACAGTTTTCCCGATTCAAATCACCGGTGAATCAATACAACATTACCGGTTGTAATTTCTTGCCCACCATGATCAATCGTCCCAAGTGGGAGGTTTCCCAACTTCGCCCTGGGAACATTCGCGTATTAGCCAAATTGGAAAACGAGTTAGGCGTTCCCACGCTACAGGTTGGCGACCGTGTTGGCATGGTCACCCCTCGGGTTTTGGCGATGATCATCAACGAAGGAGCATTTACAGTTCAAGAAGGAACAGCTTCCGTTCCCGATGTTGACCTTGGAATGAAATTAGGTACCAACTATCCCATGGGTCCCTTAGAATGGGCAGACCGTATGGGCCTTCATCATGTGGTAGAGTTACTCAACGCAATTTACGACGACACCAAAGATGAGCGATATAAAGTTTGTCCGCTTTTGAAAAATCTCGTTTTTTCGGAAGAAACGTTTTACCATTACCATCAAAATTTAACATGAAATCCATCGTCCTTACCCCCGAAGCTGCAAATCGAACCATCCAACGAATGGCCTACGAAATCGTAGAACAGCATTACGGTGAAGTTCAAATTTGTTTGGCGGGAATCGTGGGAAATGGTGCTGAGTTATCGTATATTCTCGGACGTGAAATCATTGAAATTTCGGATTTAAGAGTACATTTCATGAAAGTCACCCTCGACAAAAAGAACCCATGCTCTCATCCCATCGAAGTTTCACAATCGCTCGAGTTTCACAATCAAATGCCCATTGTTTTGATTGATGACGTTGCCAATTCGGGCAGCACCTTATTTTACGCTCTTCGTTTGTGGATGGAATCTCAAATCACCTCGCTTAAAACAGCTGTTTTGGTGGATCGCTCCCACAAAAGATTTCCCATTTCCCCTGATTTTATAGGTGTTTCCTTGGCAACGACGTTGCAAGATCACGTTGAAGTGATCATCGAAAACCACCAAGTAGAAGCTTTTTTGATTTAAGCCAACTTTTTTCTCTTCTTCATGTTCCTTATTTGTGGATGATTGCTTGGGAAAATTCCTTGGCTTTCTGCTTCATTTTCTTAATTTTGCACCCATAAAATTTGTTCAATCGCATGAATTATTTAACCAATAGAAACGACGGTTTCGAACGTCGTCACAATGGCCCTTCTGCTCAGGAAGTTTCCGACATGTTGGCCACCATCGGAGTTCCTTCCTTGGATCAATTAATCGATGAAACAGTTCCGGCCCACATTCGCCGTAAAGGTCTGATGGATATTCCCGCTGCGATGACAGAACATGGTATCCTTGCCGAATTGAAAAAAATTGGAAGCAAGAACCAAATTTTCAAATCATTCATCGGGCAAGGATACTACAACACCCACGTACCGGGAGTGATTTTGAGAAACATCATGGAAAATCCAGGATGGTACACCCAATATACCCCATACCAAGCCGAAATTGCTCAAGGACGTTTGGAAGCTCTTTTGAATTTCCAAACCATGATCATCGACCTTACCCAAATGGAAATTGCCAATGCTTCTCTTTTGGATGAAGCAACAGCTGCGGCAGAAGCCATGTTCATGGTGAACAGCTTGAAAGGCAAAAACAACGGAAATAAGTTTTTTGTTGCCCACGACGTTTACCCCCAAACCCTCGACCTTTTGAAGACGCGCTCTGAACCTATCGGAGTAGAATTGGTGGTAGGAAATCCGGCTGAGTTTACGCCTTCCGAAGAATTCTTTGGTGTGGTTTTACAATACCCAAACAAATTCGGACAAATCAACGATTACCGCGCTTTCGCTGAAAAATGCCACGCTTGCGGTGTTTTTGTTTGCGTTGCTACCGATTTATTAGCGCTAACCGTTTTGGAAGCTCCCGGAACTTGGGGTGCTGATGTGGTCTTTGGTTCAAGTCAACGATTCGGCGTACCTATGGGATACGGTGGACCTCACGCAGCTTTCTTCGCTGCAAAAGACGACATGAAACGTTCCATGCCGGGTCGAATCATCGGTGTATCCATTGATGCACAGGGAAATCGCGCTCTACGCATGGCGCTTCAAACCCGTGAACAACACATCAAACGTGAAAAAGCTACATCCAATATCTGCACAGCTCAAGTGCTTCTTTCCATCATGGCTTCCATGTATGGAGTGTACCACGGACCCAAAGGGCTAATGCAAATTGCGAAGGTTACCCATGCACACGCTGCAGCCTTGGCCGCCTCGCTTAAAGGCATGGGCTTCCGTTTGAAAGATGGATCATTTTTCGACACACTGACCATTGAAGTTTCCGACTCTGAAAAAGCCAGCATTCGCTCCAAAGCTGAAGCGGCTAAGGTAAACTTCTTTTACCATTACGACGGTTGTATCGTTTTAAGTTGCGACGAAACAACCCAAGTAGAAGACATTCAACTTGTAGCAAATATTTTTGCCGAAGCAAAAGGCACGAAAGCTTCCAACGTTGCTGATTTCGGCCATCAGATTTCCGTTGATTTCGGAAAATTCAATCGCTCAACAGATTTCATGACTCATGAGGTGTTTCACAACTACCACATTGAGCACGAAATGCTTCGTTACATCAAGCGATTGGAAAGCAAAGACTTATCGTTGTGCCATAGCATGATTTCATTAGGTTCTTGTACCATGAAATTAAATGCTACCACCGAAATGATTCCCGTTACTTGGCCTGAGTTCAACGCACTACATCCATTCGCTCCCGTTGATCAAGCCCAAGGGTATGCTCAAATTTTCAAAGAATTGGAAGGATACCTAGAGCAAGTAACTGGCTTTGATGCTGTTTCATTACAGCCTAATGCGGGTGCACAAGGAGAATATGCTGGTTTAATGGTCATTCGCGAGTATTTCAAAGATCGTGGAGAAACACATCGTAACATTGCCTTGATCCCGGCATCAGCCCACGGAACCAATCCAGCATCAGCCGTGATGGCAGGAATGAAGGTCGTGGTAACTAAAACCGACGAAAACGGAAACATCGATGTGGCCGACTTGAAGGAGAAAGCACTTCTTCATAAAGATAATTTAGCAGTTTTGATGGTGACATATCCATCCACCCACGGTGTATTTGAAGAAACCATCATCGACATTTGTCAATTCATCCACGACTGTGGTGGACAAGTGTACATGGATGGCGCCAACATGAATGCTCAGGTAGGTTTAACCAGTCCTGGAATCATTGGCGCCGACGTTTGCCACTTGAATTTGCATAAAACCTTCTGCATTCCCCACGGCGGTGGCGGTCCTGGAATGGGTCCAATTGGAGTTCGTTCACACCTCGCACCTTTCTTACCCGGAAGCCCCATCATCAAAATGGGTCGCGAAAAAGCCATGTCGGCCATCTCTGCTGCACCTTGGGGATCGGCGAGCATTTTGTTGATTTCCTACACCTACATCCGCATGATGGGTCCAGATGGATTGGTCAATGCCACGAAAATAGCGATTCTCAATGCGAATTACATCAAAGCGCGATTGGAAAATCATTATCCAGTATTGTACGTTGGAAGTAAAGGCCGTTGCGCTCACGAGATGATTTTGGATTGTCGTGATTTCAAACGCAATGGAGGCGTAGAAGTGGAAGACATCGCTAAGCGTTTGATGGATTATGGCTACCACGCCCCTACCGTTTCCTTCCCCGTTGCCGGCACCGTGATGATTGAACCAACTGAATCGGAAGCCAAAGCGGAACTGGATCGTTTCTGCGATGCGATGATTGGCATTCGGGAAGAAATTCTTGCCATTGAAAACGGATCAGTTGACAAGGAAAATAATCTTTTGAAAAATGCGCCTCACACCGCAGCCGTTGTTACTTCCGACGAATTCAACTATCCCTACAGCCGTTCACAAGCTGCTTTCCCGAACGAATGGAGCAGAACCAATAAATTCTGGCCTTCCGTTGGTCGTGTGAACAATACTTACGGAGACCGCAACTTGGTTTGCGCTTGTATTCCTATTTCCGAATACGCTGAAGCTTAAACCTTTTACCATTTAAATTCAAGGCGGGCCATGCCCGCCTTTCTTTTTCATTCATGCAAAACGTCTTATCAGTACATCAAGTTTCTAAATCTTACGGCGATCGAATCCTATTCGAAAATGCCACTTTCGGCATTGGAGAAGGTCAAAAAATGGCACTTATCGGCTTAAATGGAAGTGGAAAGTCAACCCTGATGCGCTTGCTTATGGGAAGCGATTCTCCCGATTCTGGAGAAATTTCATTTCGTAGGGATGCCAAAATTCTTTACCTCGAACAAGAACCCGAATTCGACGCTAATCGAACCGTAGAGCAAGAATTGTATTACTCCGACCATCCCGGCCTACAAGCATTATTGAAATACCAACAAAAAATGGCCGGAAACATTTCTCCCGAAGAAATGACCGAATTGCTGGATGAACTGGATCGAACCCAAGGATGGGAAGCGGAAGCATTGATGAGGCAAGTCGTTTCAAAATTTGGTATTACTGATCTTCATCAAAAAATGGGAACGCTTTCGGGCGGACAGAAAAAACGAGTGGCCTTGGCCAAGGTTTTATTGGAACAGCCCGATTTATTGTTGCTCGATGAGCCGACCAACCACTTGGATTTGGAATCCATTGAATATTTAGAGCACGTCCTTTCCGCATCTCGAATGGCCGTTTTTATGATTACGCACGACCGTTATTTCCTCGATCGGGTTTGCAACGAACTTTTAGAATTGGACGGTAGCCAAATCAAATCCTACAAAGGAAACTACGCTTATTACCTCGAGAAGAAAGAGGAATTGGATGCCATGGCAGCGGCAGAACAAGAAAAGCTGAAAAATACCTTTCGAAAAGAATTGGAATGGATGCGGCGTCAACCCAAAGCCAGAACAACAAAATCGAAAAGCCGCATCGATGCTTTCGCGGAATTAAAATCCAGAATCGTCAATAAAAAACAACAAGAAATCGATCTCGCCTTCAAATCAAATCATTTGGGCGGGAAAATCATGGAATTCCGGAATATCCACAAATCCATCGCTTCAAAAAATCTCATTGAAGATTTTACCTACGTTTTCAAAAAGAAAGATCGCGTAGGAATTGTTGGAAAAAATGGAATGGGAAAAACCACCCTTCTGAATTTGGCCTTGGAGAAAATCAAGCCCGACCAAGGAAGAGTTGTTCATGGAGAAACCCTTAAAATAGGCTATTTTTCCCAAGAGGGATTGGATTTTAATCCAGAACAAAAAGTAATTGATGTAATTCGCGACGTTGCCGATGTGATTGAACTCGCCAATGGAAAGACCCTTTCCGCCTCGCAGCTATTGACTCAATTCTTTTTCCCTCCCCCACGACAGCAAGTTTTTGTTCGCAAACTTTCGGGAGGGGAGAAAAAACGACTCAATTTGGTTCAAGTTCTGATGCAAAATCCCAATTTCCTCATTTTCGACGAACCTACCAACGATTTGGATATCATGACCCTTGGAGTATTGGAAGATTTCCTCGAGGCCTTCGCCGGATGCGTGATGATTGTTTCCCACGACAGATATTTCCTCGATCGATTGGTAGAACATTTATTTGTTTTTGAAGGAAATGGAGTCATTCAAGATTTCCCAGGAAACTATTCCCAATACCGAGAATACGTTGAGCTGAAGCAAGAAAGTGAAGAGGAAGAGAAACAGAAAAAATCTCAAAATCCGGTCGAAAACCCGGTGTCCAATCCCCAAGAAAACCCTGCCTCAGAAAAACGAAAGCTATCCTACAAGGAGCAACGGGAATTGGAAGAAATCAATTCCAAAATGGCTGATTTGGAAAAGGAACAACAAGATCTGACCGAAAAACTTTCTTCCGGCGAAACCAATTTCGAAAAAATAACCACTTGGAGTAATCGAATCGGCGAAATCGGAATGGAACAGCTTACGCTGATGGAGCGTTGGATGGAGCTTCAGGTCGATTGATTCCCATCAGCGCTAAAATATCCATAGCGGCCTCGGCAATCACCGTTCCGGGGCCGAAAACGGCCGCACAACCTTCATTGAATAAAAACTCATAATCTTGCTGAGGAATAACCCCTCCAGCAATGACCATGATATCTTCCCGTCCTAATTCCTTTAAGGCAGCGATCAACTGTGGAACGAGCGTTTTGTGTCCTGCCGCCAAGGAAGAAACACCCACGAGGTGAACGTCATTTTCCATGGCTTGACGAGCCACTTCTTCCGGGGTTTGGAACAACGGCCCCATATCCACGTCAAAACCAATATCAGCGAAGCTGGTTGCGATCACCTTAGCCCCGCGATCGTGGCCATCTTGTCCCATTTTCGCCACCAAAATGCGGGGTCTACGACCGTTTTGTTGTTCAAAAGCATTGGCCATGGTTCTGGCTCCTAGGAAAGATGAGTTCATGGAAATTTCATTTTGATAGACACCGGCGATGCTTCGAATAACGGCTTGGTACCTTCCGTAAACGGTTTCCAAGGCATCGGAAATTTCACCCAAAGAGGCTCTATTCCTTGCCGCGTTAACGGCCAATTCCAACAGATTTCCCTCTCCCGATTCAGCTGCGTGGGTCAGCGCGTTTAACGATGCCTTCACCGCTTCAGCATTTCGGGCTGATTTCATGGCATTCAACCGTTCAATTTGTTGCAAACGAACGCGAACATTATCCACTTCAAGGATGTCAATTTTCGTTTTTTCATCACTTTGGAAAAGATTTACACCAACGATGATGTCTTTTCCAGCATCGATACGGGCTTGTTTCCTTGCCGCCGCTTCTTCGATGCGCATTTTTGGAATGCCCGTTTCAATGGCTTTCGCCATACCACCTAACGATTCAATTTCTTGGATGTGTTTCCAAGCTTTGTCCACCAATTCTTGGGTCAACGATTCCACATAATACGATCCACCCCAAGGATCCACCACTTGGGTGATTCCTGTTTCTTCTTGGAGGTATTTCTGTGTATTTCTGGCAATGGCTGCAGAAAAATCGGTAGGCAAGGCAATCGCTTCATCTAAGGCATTGGTATGCAAACTTTGGGTATGTCCCAGTGCGGCAGCCATGGCCTCGATGCACGTACGAGCCACGTTATTGAACGGATCTTGTTCGGTTAGAGACCACCCGGAAGTTTGACAATGCGTTCGCAACGCCATGGATTTTGAATTTTGAGGGTTGAATTGCTTCACCAATTTGGCCCACAACAAACGTCCAGCACGCATTTTGGCAATTTCCATGAAATGGTTCATCCCGATGGCCCAAAAGAAAGAAAGTCGAGGCGCAAAGTCATCGATTTTCATGCCGGCTGCGATACCGGTACGCAAATACTCCAAGCCATCGGCGAGGGTGTAGGCGAGCTCGATATCGGCGGTAGCGCCGGCCTCTTGCATGTGGTAACCGGAAATACTAATGCTGTTGAATTTCGGCATATTCTTAGCCGTGTATTCAAAAATATCAGCAATGATTTTCATGGAAGGCGCTGGCGGATAAATGTACGTATTTCGAACCATGAACTCTTTTAAAATATCATTCTGAATGGTTCCGGTTAACTTTTCGGCAGAAACCCCTTGCTCCTCGGCAGCAACAATGTAAAACGCCATGATGGGAAGAACGGCACCGTTCATCGTCATGGAAACCGACATGCGATCGAGTGGAATTTGGTCGAAAAGGATTTTCATATCCTCCACCGAATCGATAGCGACCCCTGCTTTTCCCACATCTCCAACTACCCTAGGGTGATCGGAATCATAACCTCGATGCGTGGCTAGGTCAAAAGCTACCGACAGGCCCATTTGCCCCGCAGCCAAATTTCTGCGATAAAATGCATTCGATTCCTCCGCCGTTGAAAATCCGGCATACTGACGAATCGTCCAAGGGTTTTGAGCATACATGGAAGAATAGGGTCCGCGTAAAAATGGAGGTATTCCTGCACCAAAACCGATGTGTTCTACGGCGCGTTCGTCTTCCTTTTGATAGAACGGTTTCAATGAAATCTGTTCGGCCGTTTCAAAATTGGGTTGCTGATTTTGAGGAATAAATTCATCCACAGCAGGATTCATCCAATCAAAATTCTTGAACTCTGGATGTTGTTTGATCAGTAAATTCATCGTTTGTTCAAACATCTGCTGGGTGAGGTTTTCCAAGAAATACGAACCTGCCGCCGGATCAATCACTTGATCGAGGTAAGATTCATTTTGAAGGAGGTGCTGAATATTTCGCGACATGCGCAGCGAAAAATCAGCCGATTCGGGTTGATGAGGAAGCAACGTGAGTGTATTCGTAGCACCGAGAATGGCCGACATGGCTTCGGTGGTCGTACGGAGTAAGTTGTTGTTTTCCAACTCGGGAAGAATGGACGAAGGAGCGCTAACGGAGTGAATAAAGGTCGCTGAGGAACAAACGTTCTTTGCGCCCATCGCTTTGGTGAGCTGCGCATAAACGGTTCGAAGGGCGCGCAACTTGGCAATTTCGGAAAAATAATCGGTTTTTACCTCCAATTCCAATTGGACATACGGAGCCCATTCTTCTACGGAATGACGCCTAAAAAATTCCGTAGCCTGTTCTGCAATGTCGTTAATTTCTTCTTGCGGACTCATGGATTTCCCCACCGTTGAGATCGTAATCGCCCTCATTTTGGGAAAAACATCCCAGGTTTTTTCTGCAACCCTTAAACCGAACGATCCCGTTACTTCTTCCAAAGGAGTTTGGTGAGCAGAGGCCACTTCTTTCAAATGTTGAACCACTTCGGTGTAGGAGTGCGGTGCAAAATGTAGAGTGATGTAGTTTAAAAAAACTCCTTGAAAAACCTGGTTTAACTGAACTTTAGCGGTATAATTCAGAAGGTAAATTGCGTTGGCTCCGCCTTGGAGTGCATCCAAGATTTGCCGATTGGCAACGTCTTCAGGTTGAGACAAATCGATGCTTTGAGAAATTTCCCAGGCATTATTCTGCGAACGGAAAGAACGGGTAAAGGGAAAAGCACCCGGAATTTGAGGAAATGGAAAATGAGGTTGATCTTCTTCACTCCAAAAAGGGCTGAATTGAAAACCCGAGGAATTCGTTTTTTGCAATTCATCAATGGATTTTCCTTTAAGGTCGATGGAGATTTTTTTCAACCATTCCGCTTTGGTCGTCTTGCTAAAATCGGTGAATAAGGGAGTTCGCATAGGTTACAAAGATAAGCTTTGAAAGAATCAAAAAAATGCTATTTTTAGGTTGATTGGTTTGTAAATGGCTTGTATATTTGCACCCGCTTCGGGATGTAGCTCAGCCCGGTTAGAGTACACGTCTGGGGGGCGTGTGGTCGTTGGTTCGAATCCAATCATCCCGACTAACCATCTTAAGTCCTAGTTTTGCTAGGACTTTTTTTATGCCGTATATTTTTGAATTACTTTCGATTGATTCCGAAAAAAAAAGAAGCAAATTTTCGGATAAAATGACCGTATCAGCCATTCAAAAAACAAAAAAAGCTCCCGAAGGAGCTTGAATTTTGCATTTTTAGGAAGGAATTATCCTTTCATTTTTTCGGCATCGGCAATGAACTGCGCCAATCCTTTATCGGTAAGTGGGTGGTTCAATAAACCGGTGATGGCTGAAAGCGGGCAAGTTACGACATCGGCACCGGCTTCGGCGCATTTCACGATATGCAAAGGGTTGCGTACGGAGGCTGCGAGAACTTGAGTAGCATAGCCTTGCATGTTGTAAATGCTTACGATTTGATCGATGAGGTCCATACCATCGAAGGAAATATCGTCGAGGCGGCCAATGAATGGGGATACATAGGTAGCACCGGCTTTGGCAGCCAAGATCGCTTGTCCGGCAGAAAATACCAGCGTGCAATTGGTTTTGATTCCCATTTTGGTGAAGGAAGCTATGGCACGCACACCGTCGGCGGTCATGGGAACTTTCACCACAATTTTCGGATTGAGGGCTGCATAGATTTCGCCTTCGCGCATCATGCCTTCGTAATCCACGGCCATCACTTCAGCGCTTACATCACCATCAACGATTTCACAGATGGCTTTGTAATGGTTCATGATGTTATCGGCACCAGAGATACCTTCTTTGGCCATTAAGGTTGGATTGGTGGTTACTCCATCCAAGATGCCCATGGCCTGAGCCTCGGCAATCTGTTGTAAATTGGCCGTATCAATAAAAAATTTCATAGGGAATTTGTTTCTACAAAAGTAAAAAAAGGAGCCCGAAAGCTCCTGATAATTTTTCCACGAATGTTAGAAATTCAATTGAGCCTGAATTCGTAATAATCGACCAAATTGGTTGTTGTTCAACAAAATCATATCTTGGGTTTTACGAGAGCTAATGGTGTACTGAACAACCAACTCGAAATTACGCTGAGGTTGCCACTCCATTCCAATTTCGACCTCTTCGACCTCATAGGATCTAGCATCTAGTTCATGTTTTTTACCTCCATGATACTTTTGCAAGCGAGCGAAAGGAATAAAAATCTGAGAGCCTACTTTTTGGAAATACGAAAAAGTTGTGTAGCCGCCATACAATGGACTTTGTTCAATCGTTTTCGTTGATGTGTTGAATGCAGGTCCTGTTCCTACATTGTATTCTGCCATTATTCCTAATGGTTTTGGATACAAAATTGCAGATGCACCAATACGTTGATCCAAGTAATTACGATCTGAATTCACCCCTACTCCTGTTGAAGTTTGATCTTTTGTTACGACATATTTACCTGAATAAGCCATAATTCCTGGCTCAAAAATTTGATTTTTTATCTTAAAAGGATAAGTTACTCGAGCAACTTTATGTAAGTTATTGTTGGCTTCAGCTTTATTCGCTGTTTGCCCGTTATAAAGGCCAATAGAAAAAACACCATAATCGCCACTTCCTTTCAAACCACTGGAAACCAGTTCAGAATACAATTTTCTAGTATTTGATGGGGCCCACATGAAAAACACCCCCAAATCTCGTTCATTGGAAACAGCTGAATTTAATGCATCATTTCGGTCGAGAGGCATTCTATTTTGAGAGGACTGCATATTTTCAAATCCGAATGGCACTTTACTTTGCCCAATTCGAAAGCGATATTCCCCCTTTTTATCCAAAGAAACATCAAAATAAGCATCCCTTAACTGCCCAAAATGAAGACTATTTGAACTTACTGATGAAGCAAAATCAGGTTGAACGTAAAAGTAAACCCGGTCGTTAAGTTTACCATAGAAAATAATTCGCATTCGACGAAGAAAGAATCCACCATTTTCACCCATACTTCGATCACATTGTTCACACTTAAGCAAGGGATTGGTTTCAAGTAATCGATTGTAACGAACTTGAGTATAACCACGAATTTGTACCAAATCGCTCCATTTCTTTTCCTTTGTTTTATTCAAGGTATCCAATAATCCAGGAACCTGAATAGTATTTTGAGCGAAAAGGAAGAGTGAACTGAACAAAAAGGAGAAAGAGACAACGAGTTTTTTCATTTATTTAGGTTAGAAATATTTTAAGTAAATGGTACAGCGAAAATGCGAGTAGAACACAAACTGGCAAAGTCAATACCCACGCCAATGCGATGTTTTTTAAGGTTTTCTTTTGAAGATTTTTTAATCCTTTACTTGCAACCATGGTTCCAGCTACACCAGAGGAAAGAATATGGGTGGTGGAAACAGGTAACTTAAACAAGGTTGATAAACCAATGGTTGAAGCAGCTACCAATTCGGAAGAAGCACCTTGAGCGTACGTTAAATGATCTTTACCAATCTTAGAACCGATGGTTACAACGATACGTTTCCAACCGATCATGGTTCCAATACCTAAAGCAAGAGAAATCATCAAAACCACCCATTTTGGTGCATATTCGTAGAAAGGCTTAAGTTCTTTGATATGTAATTTAAACTCTTTGACCTCAGATTCTGTAAAAACAGCAGGGTACGCATCCATCAATTTTTTCATTGACTTGTCCATTTTCGCCAAATGAGATCGTACAAACGTTTTTTGATTATCATTCAATGAAGCAGGATTTTGCTTTAGTATTGAATCAACCTCCTCTGCAGCATGAGTTGCCGTGAAATAACTTTCCAATTGCCCATCTCCCAATTTTTTAACATCGATCGACTGAAGCCTTTGCTCAATCGGTTGAACATGGGGATAAATTTGGGTTAGGTCTTTTTCAGAGTTTAATGCGAAATAACCTGGCGCAAAACAAATTAAAGCAAGAAGAGTCAATCCTACACCTTTTTGACCATCATTTGAGCCGTGGGCATAGGAAACACCAGAACATGTTAAAATCAAAATCAATCGAATCCAGAACGGCGGTGGAGAAAGCGGATCAGGTTTGTCGAAAATAACCGAAGTTTTCGCAACCAATTTCTTCATCAACAACATCAACAAAAAGGCAATTGAGAATCCAATCAATGGAGAAAGAAGAAGGGAAAAACCTATATCTTTTGCCTTTGCCCAAGGCACACTGTTACTATTTCCAGCAACATCAATGGAAAATGCTAGTACCCCTCCAATAATTGAACCCACCAAGGTATGGGAAGATGAACATGGAATACCGTAATACCAAGTCCCTAAATTCCAAGCTATTGCTGCAATTAACACCGACAAAATAATACTAACTGAAACTCCAATTTCTTGGGATGCAATAACATCAATGGGCATTAATTCTACTATTCCCATGGCCACACCTACCCCACCTAACATTACCCCTAGAAAATTAAGGACGCCAGAAAGCACTACCGCATATTGAGGTTTTAAGGTATTCGTGTAGATTACGGTTGCAACTGCATTCGCAGTATCATGAAATCCATTGATGAATTCAAAAACGAAAATGGCTGCAATACATACCAAAAACAAGACTAAAATTCCTGACTCTAAACCAAACATAATTTCAATTTTTTACAAAGGTATTTTTGAAAGAAATATTCGGGATTAACTTTTGAATGTCTTAATATTAATTTTAGGTTAACACATTAAATTTTTTCAAAATAAAAGCCAAGTAACATTTACTTGGCTTCAACAAAAAAAGGGTTTTATGAACTTAATCCTACTTTTTCTTTACCATTGTTAATATGGTTCCAACGGCAAGGGTTTCGTTGGTTTGGTCCAAAACCTCAACCCTAAACTTCACGATTCCTTTGGGAACATCGTTCTCGCCTTTGGTTTCTTGTTCGATTTTTTCTTTTACGGTAAGCTTCACCCAAATGGTTGTTCCTGAATAAACGGGTTTCGTAAATCGGAAATCATCCAAGCCGTAATTGAGCAAAACCGGTCCCTTTCCAGGGTCAACGAACAACCCCGCAGCGGCCGACAGAATGAAATAACCGTGGGCAACCCGCTGCGTGAACAAGGTTCCTTCCAAAGCCGTTTCATCGGTATGAGCATAGAAATGATCCCAGCTAATATTGGCAAAATTTACGATGTCCGACTCGGTGATGGTACGTTTATGGGTAAACACTGTCTCTCCAATTTCCATCTCCTCAAAATGCTTTCGAAACAAATGTTTCTCCCCTTCAAATTGGTGACCTCCTGGTTGGTAAACTCCGGTTAACTTGGTTAACGTGGTTGGTGATCCCTGAATAGCCAATCGGTGCAAATAGTGTTTCACCCCACGAAGGCCTCCCATTTCCTCTCCACCTCCTGCCCTTCCTGGCCCTCCGTGAACCAACATGGGCATAGGCGAACCGTGGCCCGTACTTTCTTTGGCGCAACTTGCATTTAAAATCAAAACACGACCGTGATAAGGGCCAACTGCTAAGGTGAAATCCAAGGCCATATCGTCGTTGGCAGTAATTAAACTGCATACCAAACTTCCTTTACCCATCTTCGCTAACTCTGCCGCCTCGGCCAAATCAGCGTAGGGCATTAGCGTGGCAACCGGCCCGAAAGCCTCCAACTCGTGGCAAAGGATTTTGGTTTTCGGGGCGTCGTTCACGAACAACATCGGAGGCAAAAAGGCACCGGCATGTTGATCAGCACCAACCACTTCAAAACGATCCAACGATCCGAAAACCAAGGATTGTTCCGAAGATAAGGCTTCCACCTTTTCTAAAACTTCTTTCACTTGTTCCTTCCCAGCCAAAGCGCCCATTCGAACGCCTTC
>JACCEC010229191.1_pt1 | contig 15414 bp, 19 predicted proteins | sample 7450121 | NCBI WGS metagenome assembly JACCEC01 (sample SAMN15323455, study PRJNA562643) | freshwater metagenome | isolation source: river surface water | place: USA:Blue River Watershed | collected 2017-08-18 | reverse complement strand
GTCTGAATTACCCGTGGGCAGATAGGCTCTGGAAGGACCCAAACCCCCCTCCCCCCCCTGCCGGTGCTGGCCTGCCTGCCTTTGGGCCGATTGGTTGTGCCGAGACAAGCAGACGCTCGGCCTTCGCGGCATGGCAAGCGACAAGCGTCGGAGCCGTCGCTTGTCCTTTCTCGAAACGTGAGGGGGCGCGCGCAACACAAGAGAATGCTGGGCATTGCAGAGCGCGGAGCAAGAGGAGCTGTCAATACAACTCACGAGACAAGGCGGTCAGGACGCTTCAGGATTGCCGCTCTTGGGGCGTATGCGGCCACCCACCTGGCAGCCCCACTGCACGGAAGGACGGCGGCCCCCCAGCCTCGTCACGTCGCCTTTGGCGCTGCATGAAAGGGGCGGCGTCAGCGGAATGACGAAACATGCCCCGCGGGCGAACTGTTGGGCAGACAAGATGCCAGCTTGCTGGATCCGGGGCGGCTTTGGCCAAGCCGCCCCGGAACGCGCTGCCGCTGAACCACGTCAGCAGCGCGGTTGGTTCCTATTACCGGGAAGCACTGGAAAGCGCGTAGGCCGCGTATAACGCGAAGCTCACGAACTCCCGGCGCAACTCAGGGCTCGCCTGCCAGGCTGACTGAGCACGAAGAACCTGTGCCGTTGCAGCTTCGGTGAGCGCGTGCTGAGCAATGAAGGTTTCGGCCGGCGAAGCATCCCCCTTCAGCTGCTCCAGGCCGATGTGGTGCGCTCGACAATAATCCACCTCACGGCCAGCGAGATAGGCCGGGAAATCGGCATAGGCCTTTTGCAGCCCAGGGGTAGTCATCCAGGCCACCCTCACGCCATCATAGAATGCCTGAATTTCCCCTGCTGACGGGCTGCCTTTCTCGGGAGAGCCAGGCACATGACTTGCCCGCTGCTGCATGACCTGTTGCACGGCGTCGGCTGCCGAAAGCCGGTGGCCTTTTTGTGCCAGACTGGCTTGAAGCGCCCTCGCCTCGCCGGCAATTGCCGAGGCCTCGACCATCGGTGCAATCGATGCGGATGCCGTTGAAGCAGTCAGCGCGTCCACTCGAGCTTTGCTCTGATCAGCTTGCCCACCGAGCTGAACTGCAGCCGGAGCCTCCGCTGAACCCGAACTCTCTTCGTCGAACAAGGGCTCGGATGCAGCGGAAGCCAGCGGTTGGGGCGCCACAACAGCAGCGCCATCCTCATTGCCAGCACAGGCTGCAATCGCGATTGAGGCAAGAGTGGAATTGTGCTCGCGGAACCGCAACAGCAATCCATCGGGTGAGTCTGCTGCGCGCACTACATCAGCCAGTGACATGAAAAACGCTCCCTCAACTTGACAGCATCATCGCTGCAGCACCCGGATCCTGGCACCGGCGCAGCTGATATTCACCCGCAAATGTTCATTAATTGCCGAGACCGAGGCGCTCGATGATATAGGCTTGGGGAGTTCCGTACCGCTCCTGAAGCGAGGGGTTATCGTGCCACTGCCGCTCAAGCATGATGCGTGCACGGTCCCATGCCACGTATTCATGCTCGGTTTGAAATAGCTGCTGCAAATCGGCCGATGCGCGAAACCGTACGATGGCGTCGTGCGCGAGGGCGTTTGAGCTCCGATAGAAGGCTCCGACTGTTTGAGACAGCCATGAATCGCCTGGAATGGCCCGCCCCGATCGCTCAAAGCAGCCCCTCAAGCGATCGACGAGAATTCGCTGCTTGAATGGCAGTCCGTCAGGACTTTCAAGGGCCATCGACAGGAGGCACGCATTCGCCCAGCCAAGATCATGAGAAGGTTTTCGCCCCCTGCGCTCGACCTTGACAGGCTTAGCTGCAGCACCACTTCGAATGAGATTGATGATCTCGGCACAAATCTTGTTCGATACGCCGTCCAGTGCAGATGCGTTTTCAGGAGTGACGCTCAACCGGCGCATGAAGGCCGCGAGCAGCCCTGAAAGCGTTTCAGCTTCCTTTGACATCTCAAAACGCTCCATCCGATTGGATCAAGGATCCGCGCGGGAAATAGCGCGCGACGATGGCAGAAGAGCCCCAGGTCTGAACAGCTGCCGCTGGACCCCGTACCAGATGTGCAGACTTCTGCGTGCCATTTCCCGTTCTATGTCCAGAAAGAGAAGCTCGTGCATCCGCAGAGCGCGCCGCATTTGCTCCATGGTGCCCAATTGCGGATCATGTGACGCCACCTCTTCGAGGCAAGCGCCTAATTTGCAGTAGCGCTCCCTAAGGATGCCCACAACGGTGGTGTGAACCGCCCTGTCGCCGCGCTTCAATATGAGTTGGGCTTCTTCGGCGATAGCATGCTGAATCGCGTTAGCGATTTGTCTTTGAGCCGCGACGGCCAAAAGATCAACGCGCTCCACAACGCTGACGCGAACTCGTTGAACCTGCTCCCAAAGCCAATGAGATGCCAATGAAAGCCCTCCTCTCGATCAAATGAGAAAAGCCAGAGGGACACCGCCCCCTGGCTCAATCCGACACTTAGATAAACCGATAGGGCTGCTCCCAGGGGAGGCGACCAGCTTCAGCATAGCCGGGAATGGTCAGCATGCGCAGAGACGGCGCGGCGACTGGCCAAGGCAGGCCACTCCAGCCTTCGTCCGGAACGGCATTGATACCCTCGTTCTTGGCTTTCTCCTCTAGCTTCTCGCTCATCAGCCTGGCATAGCCATTTTGCTTCGCGAACTCGCGGAGCAGAGCCGATGCCTTGCCATAGGGCGTGGCAAGCTGCAGGTCGTGGCGGCCCCGAGACGCCAGGCGCTGGTTTATCTCCCGAAGTCGCGTCTCGAGCTGTTCGATTCTCTGGACACTCTCCACGAGATTCATCGCTGAAGCGTGGTAGGCACGGAGCGCGGCGGTTAGGGGGTCAGCGATGGAGGCTTGAGCTTCCCTCACAAGCTTTTCGTCCTCGGCATTCTGGCGCTCGGCCTCAGCTGCCTCGAGTCGCTTCGCGATCGCTTTGGCCGCAAGGTCGAGCACCTCGATCTTGCGGCGCAGCTCAGCCGCTTCAGTGTCAAGCTTGGCGAGAGCAGTCTCGCCGGCCTCCATCAGCACCGATTCACGCTGACCATCGATTTGGGCAAGTCGGGCGCGCGCCGCGGCGGCTTCGCGCTCGTTCTCGTTCAAGGCCGCCTCGAAATCCTCGACACCCTTGCGCCCCTTCAGGCGTTCCAGAAACTTCATGCTCAGTCCTTTCCTTTGCTATTGATTTCAGATGTGCCGGAACAATACCGGTCGAGCATTCCGATGAAGATCACACGCCTCCCGCTCTTCCGCTTGTGAATGGCGATGCCCGCTGCCCGGAGAAGCAGGGAAGACCGGCGAAGGCGCGCGCCGAGCGCAACCGGCGTGCGAGGCCAGAACGGACTCGCTAGCTCCTCGGGCAGCACGACGCGCTCGAGCTGTTCCAGTAGACCCGCGGCGGAACCGGAATACATTTGGCCGGGAGCCGTAATGAGGAAGCGGCGGATTCCGCGTGCAAGAGGATCGGCCGCCGCTTCGGGCGGCAAGGCCATTGGCTCCGGCCGGGAATTCAATGTCTCGGCCGCGCGCTGCAGCAGTGTCGCGGTTGAGAGGCAGGCTTCGGCAGCAGCCTCGATCGGGCAATTCCTGCCCTTTTCCGCAGCCGCCAGCTTTTCAGCCTGGTGGCGCTTGCGCGCCTTTCGTACCAAAGCGCGCCGATCTGCCGTAATGTTTTTCGCCATGCAGCCTTCCCGAACCGGTCATCTCTGGTCGGGAATGGTCGGGTGCGGCGGATTATTTGGCGAATTGTTTTTGCCGATTATTGCAGATAGCGGCACGCGCACAAATCTGAAGCCCGATCTTTCGGCCTCAGTCAGAAACCCTTCGGAGGACGTCCCCTCTTGCCAGGTTTCGGGTAGCCTTCTACAAACTTGAACTCCATTGGCTTGGGATTCTTACTATCCTTGTTGGCCTTGAAATCCTGCCATGCCTGTCGGATGAAATGCTTTATCGACCCATCTGCATCAGCCAAAAATGGAAACTTCCTTTTGACCGCTGATGTAAATTCTTTCAGACTGCCGTCGTAGGGAGTCAATTTGCTCTGAGCAATACAAGCCTCTTTCACCAATTCATGTGTCGACTTCGTCGGCCTAGAATGGTCATCATCGTTTACAAACTTTATTGCCTTGTCACGGTCGAGGAACACCCGGATATTAAACCAGAACGCCTCACCGCCCCTCTTGATGGTGCTGTCCTGAAACCCAAGACTGAACTCCCTCAAACCTAGAATTTCCCTGTCTATGAAAGACCTTGAGCCAGCGCCGTCTGGCTGCAGTTTCTTGCCGACGACGAAGCAGGTTTCTCGCAGTTTCTGCATGAAGACCCTGAGAAGGGCCGCCCTAAGCTTTTTCTTCTCACCAGCGCTAGTCCCGTGATGGGGGATAAAAACAGCACCGTCTGGCGTCCAATGGGAAACCGTACGACGTGCAGGCAACTTTGCTGCCTTGGAATATTCATTGTATTCCTCGGGGCATAGCCTTTGAATTGCGTCACGCAAAGCAAGGCCATCATCCGGCCAGGCTGAATCCTTGGCAGCCATATTGCACCCTCCGCAGAGCGCACCGCATTGTGGCAGAAGGGCAGACCGGGCGGTAACCAGCTTTTCGGGGGCGACCCTATCCCTTCTATTGGAATCTTGGTGCGGTTGGGGGCCCTGCGTCAAGCCCCTCCCCTATATCGATTTATTATCATCACGGCTGCCAAAATGCCGCCAGCGATACAACCATTAGCTTTCCGGTTCCGCCTGAGTTGGATTCGGCTGCATAAAATGGCTTGAGAATAAAGCCCGCTGTAAACGGTCGACCTCCTTGTCCGTTGCCGACAACCAAGATGTCCGGTTCTGGTCGCTGCGATCGGATCGGTTAGGTGGGTGTGTCCTCCTTTATGTTGTCGGCGTCATCGGCTTCGAGGTTGTCGCTGGAGGTTGTCGCTGCGGCGTCAGTCCTGGCTGATCGTCGTTCGGCTGCGGCGCGCCGACGATAGCTGTCGCCGTTCATCTCGAGGATGGTGGCGTGGTGGACCATGCGGTCGATAGCGGCGACGGTGACGGCCTGATCGGGGAAGACCTTGTCCCAGGCGCTGAACGGCTGGTTGGCCGCGATGGCGAGGCTTCTGGTTTCGTAGCGCCGGGCGATCAGTTCGAAGAGCACGGAGCTCTCGGCACGGTCCTTCTGCGCGTAGGTGATGTCGTCGAGGATGATCAGGTCGAACTTGTCGAGCTTGGCGAGGGCGGCCTCGAGCGCCAGGTTGCGCCGCGCGGCCTGAAGCCTCTGCACCATGTCCCTGGTGCTGGTGCAGAGGACATGGGTTTTGCCCACGCCCGAGTTGCCGATGGCAATAAGGTTGGGGCCTGCATCAACTTGGACCAGAATCAGTCTACCGTTTGGGTTATCTCAAAAGCACGCGAAGGCGAGAAAACTCTATAGACTGGCGCGCATTCACCAACCTTCGATGTGCTTCGCGCACCTGTGGGCGATCAGCGCCCTCAGCGCCTCGATCAAGGGGGCGTCCAGTGCTCCGATCACTGGGTGAACAGTGCCCTTAGGACAAGGAAACCATTCACTTGCCCAGGGCAATTCCACAATCTTTTTCATCGAAAGATCAAACCGCGTAGCCTGGTGAAGCCCAATACGGTTCATGGTGGCGGTCTTGTTCACCAGGAGATCGATATTGCCGCGCGTCAGGCTTTTCAGGTTGCTCGTCCCGAAAGCGACGTGACAAAAAGCTTTTGGCTCGGACGCGTGCTTTCGAACTTGGAGTACGAGGCAAGGTGAAGCTCTCTGTGCGGGAACATCAGACGCTTCAACGAACGGAAAACGGCACAGCACTATGTCGAATAAGTGCGGTGCCGGGATCGTGGATAAATCGTGGAATGACCAAGCCGTCACGATTCACCAGATGGATTCAACGACCTTCCAGGCAGGATCATCCTTGGCAGGCGCGCAAGCCTCTTGCTTCGCCTTTTCGATCATTTCTTCCGTAACGTCGTCGTAATGCTCGAACGGCACAACCACCGGGGCCCGGTTTGAACCACCTGCAGCAGCGTCTGAAAACCGCTTGTTTGAATTACTGACCACGTCCACTCCTCCTGATCAGCGGCTTTTTCGCCGTCCTTCAACACCAAGCTCAACTGGGAGACGATTGCGGCAATCCCGTGATATGCTCCTGCGTATCACCCATACCATTTACGAATAGTTAAGACTTGGCTTCGTTGGTTGTTCCACGCCGCGCTTGCGAGAGTCAACTTCCAAATCGTTGGGCGAGACCGCGTCCAGAGGACACGACAAAGAAAAATGGTCGAAAATACAAGCCTTTTCATTCGGATGGCGGCAACACGAGTGGCCCCTGCGGCTTTTCCGCCGCAAGCCATCACCCATACCAGAAGTTGAATTGCCACTCTTTGTGCTTTCGGCTTTTTGCAGCACCACGCTGGCCATGTCGACATTGTGCCGGGGCCGCCCGGATCGGAGGCCGACCAAGGGCCGAGCAGTCCGATCGATGCCTCCGCGCAGCTGCCTGGATCATTTGCGGCCCCCGCCGCCGCTCCACTGCTGCTCTTTCCTCGAGCCCTTCAGCCGGTTTAGCACCACCCCGGCGACGAGGCGATAACTGCGCCTGCCGCCGCTCCACCGCTCTGCCATCATCGGGCCATGCAGCCGGCCAGCACCACCCCCGTGTCCCTGCGGCAAGTCTCTGCTTCCCAGCAACACCGCGCCCCCCGGAGCTTGCCGGCCGCACGCACTGAAAGCTCAAACGGGAGGAAGCGAAGGGCACGCCATCGATGGTAAACTCGCCCAGACCGCCCTGCACTTTGCCGCCCCGGTCATACAGAACGCCAGGGGTGTGCATAATCAGCACATCCTTTTTGAACGTGATGTTCGGCCCGCACCGGTTCACCAGGATGAATTCAACGCCAACGGCGACCGCCTCAGATCTGGGCTCGAAGACATAGAGGGCGAGGCTTCAGGTTATTCTTGCTGCCTGCCTGCCTTGTCGCGCGCAGTCCTCAGCCTCCACGCGCGTTCTCCTTTTTCCCAAATCACGTCAGGAGATAGCTTCCTGAACTCTTTCAGCACATCTTTTCCGATTCCGTAATTTCCATTCGGATTGATGTAGGTGAATTGGGGGCCGAACAGCTGGCGAATTTGATGCACCGCGGTTTCCTGATAAAGCCGCGACTGCTTTTCAAGCTGCGACAGCATCCACTTGGCAACATCTTCTGCGGTGTGCGGCATCACGTTTTCCTCAGCGCTATCTCCAGCAAACGGCGAACCGCCTCAGGGCGCGACGGGAGGTCTTCCTGCTCCTTGCGCCAAGCGTCCACGGCCTCGAGGCTCGCGGGCTGCAGGCGAACCTGTATCGGCGTGCCTATGCCCGTGGCTGGTCTCCCCCTCGATTTTTTGGATGCAATAATTGACTTCGCCATAAATGCATGATACCAAAAAATCAGGCCGGAAGGAAGCTTGCACCTTCCCACCGGCCCTAACCAAGTCAACCTGATGTGGAGGCCGCCATGGCTGTTTTTCCCAATAGCGCACCCGCGCCCAAAATTCACCCATTGCTGTTGATCAAGGGCAAGGCTGGGGATTTCCCGGCCTCTCAGGCTAAGCGCCTCGCACTGTATGCCGCCAGCACGTTGCATCTGAGCCCGTCCAGACAGGCCCTCGAGGGCCTGATAGACGCGCTGATCGGCTGCCTTGATGAGCTTGACGGATGCCCGGACCTCGAGGACGGCGGCGACCATGAGCCGTGGCTTGGCGCGCGCGAGCTTGGCGCCTACAGTCAATCGTCATGGGCGCATGGAGCTGACGATGGGCGGGAATGGGACGATGACGGCGAGCCGTGGCTTGGCTCGCTTGAACGCGGCCGGGAGAGCAGTCAGATCGGATGTGCGTTTTCGGCCTCGAATGATTTGGAGTCGGAGGTGCAGGCATGATCACGCGCCGCCCATTCCAGTGTTGTGCAGCTGCCGCTTTCGCTACCATGTCTTCGCAGGGGCTCGCTGGCACACCTGAAGCCGAAGCCGATTGCGTCACCGTGGCAGATACGTTGCAGGAAATCTGCCACCTGATCAATGCGCTCACTCTCGCCTTGGACTCATACCAGCTCGACATCGAGAAGATGTCTCCGCTAGTCTTTCTGGCGCAACAGGCAGGAGAACGCCTGGAGCACCTTAGATTCCGCATTCGCGCAGGCGGGGGAAAGGCGGTGCTCACATGACAGGTTGCACCACGCTGTCGAGGCGCGCAGCCATTGCGGGCCTCGCAACCGCCGCGCTGCACACTTCTGCGAAGGCTGCAGATGCCGCGCCAGGGGTCGCACAGCCCCACGACTGCCTCACGCTCCACGCCCGCCTCATGCGGGCCTACCAGGCGGTGGAGGCCGCCGAAGCGCGCTACCAGGCAGCGGCGGCGGCGGCCAAGCCAAAGCTCGACGCCTGTCGCCCTCATGGCGTTGCCGTGCCGTTCTACTGCCCTTCGGCGGGCCGGTGGATGTTTGCTTGTTCGGAGCGGTTGAAAGGCGAGGACGAAACCAATCGCTTCTTCGACCGGGAGCTGACGCAGGTGCGGGCCGTGGCGCAAAAGTGGAATTGGTCTGCCGAGAAGCTCGAAACTGTCGTTGCTGAAGGCACGAAACACAGGGCCACCGCCCTCGCTGAGGTGCGGGATGCTATTGACCGATACACGGCAGTTTATCGCGCGGAAATGGATGAATTCAACAGGCGCGCCGAATCCGCACACGATGACGCGGATGCTCTCGAAAACGTTGTGCTCGGCCTACCCGAGCGCGATCTCGCGACCGTTCAGCTCAAGCTCACTGTCCTGCGCAGGAACATCGATTGCGAAACGTTTGCGGCGAGAGTGCTCGACGACATGGTTCGTGGCTTGAATGCCGTCACGGGCCTCGAGAGAGGGTCGCAGCAATGTCAAATCTGAAGGAAACCGCCCACCTCCGTCGTGCTGGCCCCGAGCGCCGTTCCACCCTCCCAAACCAGGTCGCCTAAGTAAATTTACGCGATACAGCAGGCATCAGCTTGATGCTGCAGTGAGCCAGTCACGATTGCGTCCAGCAGGCTTTCCTCTCACGCATCGGGCACATTGCCCATCAGGCCGCGCGGCTTTTCGTCCGCTGCAGAAGTTCGCCAGCGGCGAGGGGCCGAAAAGCCGCTGGCCGACCCCGCGATCCTTCTGCCCCCTCCTGCTGGCCGATTAATCGGTAAAAACTAATCGCCAACTAATGCCGCCGGGCAGACCTTCCAAGTCACACCAAGTGACACGGAGCACCACATGACAGCGCTAAGACCACGTTCCACCGCAAGGCTTTCGGCACCCGCCCAAAGCTTCGAAGTCCCCCGGCAACTGGCCGCCGATTCCGCCGCGAACCTCCTCACCGAAAGCGAGGTTGCGCAGATCCTCCGCACTTCGACGCGCGCGCTTCAGGCCTGGCGCGTCCGGGGTGGCGGACCGCCCTTCGTCCGCGTTGGCCGCTTGGTGCGATATTCCAACGGCGCGCTGAACGACTGGCTGAGCGGGCAGACCCGCCGCTCTACGTCGGAGTGACGGCCATGACAAAACAGACGGGCGGGCCTCCGCCAGCTAAAACGAAAAGCCGGAGCGGGCGGGCTCCGGCTTCTTCCAGGGATCTTCATGAAAACATTGAGCCGATCGTCTATACGCCACGCAGCATTCCGGCGCAAGCCGTGCGACTGCTGGCGCGCAAGCACCGCCTGAGCCTCGATCACGCCTGCGTGATTTACGAGCTTGGTTTCGCCGGGAGGAAGGCATGAAAAGGCCGGGCCTTCCGATCGCGACGCACATCATGATGGGCGCGGCTTTGGTTGCCGTCTCGCACCTCAGCCGCGCCGCCTTGCGCGAGTGCAAGTGCCCCAAGGGGCGTGCGGCCATCCTGCGGTTTCAGGCGGAGCTGGACCGCCTACGCTGCCGCCTGGACTCGCTGCTCTTCGCCCAGGCGGGTCAGCAAGCAGATTCGATGACGGCGCTTTTGGCGCGCGTCTACTATGGATCGGCTCATCCACTTTCCGCCAGTGAGCTGGCGTTCCTGACCCGCTGCGAATTCTGGGAACGGCCACCCCCCGTGGGCGCGGTTGCGTCACGCTACGGGCTCAATTGTGAGCCCCTGCACACACTAGGCGAAATGGCGCGGGAGCTGAGCGGGCTTCAAGCACTGCTGAAGGCCATGTCCGAGGAGTCAACTCCGCCACGCTCGGGGCTTTTATCCTGATGACGAAATTCACCGATACCTTTCTCGACACCCTGCGCGACCGCATCGCGCTTTCTTCCCTGGTCGGCCGCCATGTGCAATGGGACCGCGGCAAGAGCCAGCCCCGGCGCGGCGTCTATTGGGCCTGCTGTCCGTTCCATGGTGAGAGGACCCCAAGCTTCCGGGTGGACGACGGGCGCGGCCGCTACCACTGCTTCGGATGCCATAAGGACGGCGATCACTTCTCCTGGCTTGGCGAGCGCGAGGGGCTCGGCTTCCCCGAAGCCGTAAAAACCTTGGCGGAAAGCGCCGGCCTTTCCCTCCCCGCCGTCTCGCCAGGTCAGGAAGCAGCCATGCAGCTGCGGACCCGGATCTTCGCGATGAATGAGGCCGCCGCAGCGTTTTATCGAGACGCCCTCCACGCCGATTCGGGCGAGCCAGCACGGCGCTATCTCGAAGGGCGCGGTATACCGGCCCACCAGTGGGATGCGTTCCAGCTTGGCTACGCCGGTACAAGCCGCAGCGGCTGCGTTCGGCACTTGGCTTCGCTGGGCTATGGCCAAGCTGAGATCATCGAGGCAGGTCTGGCGAAACCCGCCACGGGATCCGGCGCCGCAGCAGACCGCTTCACTAGCCGGCTGATCTTCCCCATCCGCGATTCGCAGGGACGCATCACGGGCTTTGCGGGCCGAGCACTCACAGACCGGGCTGAGCCGAAGTATCTGAATAGCCCGGAAGGCCCGGTGTTCAGCAAAGGTCGAATTCTGTGGAACCTCGACCGCGCCAGCCAGGCGGCGCGTGACGCCGATGAGTTAATCATCGTCGAAGGGTTTCTGGATGTGCTGGCCCTCGAGCGCGCAGGCGTGCCTCATGTCGTGGCCCCCATGGGCACCGCCATCACGGAAGATCAACTGGCTGCCGCCTGGCGCATGGCTGACGAGCCGACGATTTGCCTGGATGGCGATGAAGCCGGGCGAAAGGCCGCGCGGCGTGTGGTGGACATCGCGCTGCCGCTGTTGAAGCCAGGGCGCTCCCTCAGTTTCGTCAGCCTCGGAGACGGCATGGATCCCGATGAGCTGCTTAAGGCGAAGGGTGCGGCTGCCCTTGCTGAAGCGCTGAAGGCGCGCCGACCCTTGGTCGATCTAGCATGGGAAAGCCTCACTGCTGATGCCGATATTTCAACGCCAGAGCGGCTTGCCCAGTTCAACGAAGCGATTGTGAGCATCCCTGCGCGCATCCCCGATCCCGAGGTGCGCAAAGGTTACGAGCAGGAACTGACTCGCCGATTGAAGGCCTACTGCAAAGAAAAAGGCCTGAAGGCGCGGACCCCTTCCTTCGCGCGCGCTAAGGATGCACCCGCACAGGACGCTTTCTCTGGCAACGAAACGGCCGGGCCAAAGGCTGGCCGCCCGCCGCGGCAGACCGATAATCTCATCACCTTGATTGAGCAGCAGCAAACCGAGCTGTTCATCGATACCGATGGCGAGCCTCACGCATCAATCTTCGTGAGAGACCATTTCGAGACTTGGCCGCTTCGCTCAACGGAGTTCAGGCGCTGGGCAGCGGGGTTATATTATGCGGCCACCGAAGGTGCGATCGGCGGGCAGGCGATGGAAGACGCCCTTCGCGTACTCGAGGCAAAGGCCGCCGCAGGGCAGCGCAAGCACCAGATCTTCCGGCGCATCGGCCATTCCGGCAAGAATATCTACGTTGATATGGGAGACCCTCTTTGGAGGGCGATAGAAGTGACGCCGTCGGGCTGGCGCATTGTCGACCGGCCACCCTGCAAGTTCGCGCGTAGCCCTGCAATGCGCCCGCTCTGCGAGCCCGAAGCCGGCGGCATGATTGAGGAGCTTCAGAACTTCATCAACTTTGGCACCGACGATGACTTTGTCCTCGTCGTCGGCTGGACGATTGGAGCTTTCCGCCCTTCTGGGCCGTATGCAATTCTGTTGTTCACAGATGAACAAGGTACCGGAAAAAGTCACGCATGCCGCGTGCTGCAGCGCCTGATCGACCCCAACGGTTCTCCACTCCGCTCACTTCCAGATAAGGAGCAAGACGTTTTTGTCGCGGCATTCAATCGCTGGGTGGTAACCTTTGATAATATCAGCGCGATTCCGGAAAATATGTCCGACTCGCTCTGCCGCATCGCCACCGGTGGCGGGGTTGCTTATCGAAAGCTCTACAGCGACCGCGACGAAAGCTACATCGAACTGGCGAGGCCACTCGTTGTGAACGGCATTTCCGATCTGGCGCAGCGGCCGGACCTGTCGAGCCGTGCGCAGCGTGTCTCGCTTCGCGTGATCCAGGAAACGGAACGGCGCGCCGAGGCCGATCTCTGGACGGAATTCCAGGCTGCAGCTCCCCGCCTTCTTGGAGCCATCTTGGATGGCGTCGTGTGTGCCCTTGCGAACTTCGACAAAATTCAGATGGACCGGCTACCGCGCATGGCCGACTATGCCCGCTGGGTCTCTGCCGCGGAGCCGGCACTTGGCTGGGAGCCTGGTACTTTCATGCGGGCATTCGAAGCCAGCGCCGCCGAGTTGAGCGCGATCAACGCGGATGATGACCTGCTGACAGCCGTATTGAAGCGGTTCTTTACGAACCGCAGCGGCATGCCTTTCCACGGCACGGTATCAGCCCTTCTGGATTCCCTGAACGAAAGCGCTGAAGAGCGCGTGCGCAAGTCTTTCCGTTGGCCAGCCACCACGACACGCCTTGGCAACAAGCTTCGCCGCCTTGCCCCGACACTCCGGGCCCAAGGCTTTCAGATCGAGTTCAGCCGTGGCAAAGAGCGGATTGTCTCGATTGGGCCGCCGCCCGCGCTTGATGACGCGGTGGCCTGATGCCAATTGCCGGGGCGGTTGCTTCAGCGGCTGCCTTCGGCGTCTTTCTTGCTGTCTCGCACCACCCCCGACATGGCAGCTGCGATACGCTTGCCAACCTCATCACTGAGCTGCCGAACCGGATCATGGTCACGGCTTACATAGATGCCCGTCATTGCCAGCGTCTTGTGTCCCAGTAGATCGCGCACTAGGAAAGCATTCGCGCGGCTCTGGCCCGCGAATGTTCCGACAGTGTGGCGAAGATCATGAAGTCGCACGTCAGGAATCTTGGCAACCGTTTTTATTCGGATCCAGAGGCTTTCGATCGCATTCGCCGTGATATGGCCGCAGCCATCCTCCCGCGGAAAAACCCAGGGCGAACCTTCGATGATCGGTTGCGCCTCGATCAGGGCTACAGCATCCGCGCCGATCGGCTGCGCACGCGCGCCCCGTTTTGTCGTTTCCTCCTCCAGGAACAGAAGGCCTGCATCCAGGTCCACCATTTCCCATTGCAGCGTAAGCGCTTCCGAAAGGCGCATGCCCGACAGCGCCAGGAGCCGGATTGCAGATAATCGGCGGCGCAGCGGGATTGCAGATAACCGGCGGCGCAGCGGAAGCGATCCGCTATCGATGGCCGTCATGGCCGCGCCGATGGCGGACAGCTCCGCTTCGCTGAGGAACCTGTTGCGCGCCCGTTCCGGGTAACGCTCGACCCCCTCGCAGGGGTTCGAATGGCGCGGGCGGAGACCCCATGATTCCGACAGGCTGAAAGCCTTGCTGAGGCTGGCAACCACGAGATTGGCCTGGCGCGGTGTGCTGGCAAGGCTGGCGTGCAGCCTCACGATATCCGCCGTCCCCACGCTTTTCACCTTGAGCTTGCCGAGCTCCGGCCGAATGAGCCTGTCAGCCATGTCCGTCACCCTTTTCCGCGTGGATGGCTTGTTCTTCACTTCCACGTGTTCCGCAATGTAGCGGTCCAGCAGTGCATTCATGTCATCGGCCTCGAGCTCCGCCTTTCTCTCGGCCGCGGGATCCGCGCCATCCCTTACCGCAACCGATAGCTTGGCCGCCCGCGCCCGCGCCTCATCTGGCGTCATCTGCCCCTTGCGCCCAAGCGTGAAGCGCCGGGACCGACCATGCACAGTGCGGTACTGCAGAACGAAGGACGTCGCACCAGATGGCTTGATGCGCAAGCCGAAGCCCGGAAGCTCATCATCCCACAGGAAGACGTCTTTCTCTGAGGGCACCAGGCTGCGCATTAGCTTCAGGCCAATCTTTACCACGATGATTTTCCTTCCAGATCTGGCCCAGCGCTCCCCTGGACGACACTTACGTCACTTGCCGACACTTTCAGTTTTTTCGGGCCTGCCGATTAACCCATTGATCCTTCGTCATTTTAGTCACTTGCCGACACTGTCGACGCTTGTTCGGGTGGGTATTCTTAATCTCTGCCATCTTCTCAGAAAAAATATTGGTCCGCACCTGGGGCCACCCTCCTGATTGTCTCATCCGGGTAAGCAGGGGGTAAGCAGAAAATATCGAAATCGGTGCAATTGGATGCTGCTGGATTCGCATTGGCGGGCGCATCGCTGCTGTGCAAGTGATTGAAACGTGTTGATATTTTCAGGTGCATCGTACCATATCGCAAGACATGTGAAACGACTAGATTTCGACTTAAAATCCGCTTTCCGTATGGAAGTAGGGGTTCGAGTCCCCTCGCCCGCACCAATTATTTCCCTTTTATTCCATGCACTTACGGAACTCATCTTGCGCCCCGCATTCCGGCGACCGCATGCGCTCCAGCGGGCGGGTAAGCAAGGGGTAAGCATTGAAACGGCTCTTACGCTCCACTTCTTTAATTTCCTTCTCCTTTTAAGAATCAAAGAGAAAAGAAGTGTCGAGAGTGTCGAGAGTGTCGAAAACCTCGGTTTTGCTAGGGTTTCAGCGTCGACACTTGAAAAAGAGAGGTGTCGCAAGCGTCGCGCACGGGCGCCCGGGCCATGTTGAACCAAGGCAGCGGAACAGGCGCACCGGCGGCTGGCGCAAGCCGTGACAGGGGAAGGCGGCTGAATCCGAGTGCCGGGGAGGCGATGCGCGCCAGGACCCTCCGAGTGGAAGAGGCTTGACCGCTCTCGGGGCCCTTCAGCCTTCAGTGGCCAAGCGTTTTTGGCGCGGGTGGCGCTGTCCTCTCCGGCGAGGCCTGCTGCGCGCGCATACCGCACGCAAGCGGCCGCATGCTGACAAAAACCCCGTAAATTCAATGGTTTATTTAGCGGAAAGTTTTGAGGCTTGCTATCTCTGGTCAGACTGGCGAGGGGCCACTGTCTGAATTACC
>JACCEC010574120.1_pt1 | contig 15416 bp, 18 predicted proteins | sample 7450121 | NCBI WGS metagenome assembly JACCEC01 (sample SAMN15323455, study PRJNA562643) | freshwater metagenome | isolation source: river surface water | place: USA:Blue River Watershed | collected 2017-08-18 | reverse complement strand
GCGGGCGTCCAGAGCAGGCGGTTGATGGCGGCGTTCTCGACCGTCCAGGTGCGTGGCGCCTGCAGCTCCAGTCCGGTCGCCAGCCGATAGACCATGTCGAGCACGCCGCCATGCGCGACGACGACGATCTGCTCGCCGCGGTGGCGCGCCGCGATCTCGTCGAAGGCGGCTGCGATGCGCTCGCGCAGCTGCAGCAGCGTCTCGCCGCCGCCACGCGGCGCGAAGTCGGGCACCCGGGTGCGCCAGGCCCGTGCGGCTTCGGGCTCATCGACTTCGAGCTCGGTCCAGGTCTTGCCCTGGAAGTCGCCGAAATGGCGCTCGCGCAGACCCGTGTGCGACCGAACCTCAAGCCCGAGCGCGGCCGCGATCGCGCCGGCGGTCTGGTGCGCGCGCGCCAGATCGCTCGAATAGACCGCAGCGATGGGCTCGGCGCGCAGCGCTGCGGCCGCGCGCGCGGCTTGCCAGTGGCCGCGTTCGTTGAGCGGGATGTCGAGCTGGCCCTGCAGGCGTCTGTCCTGGTTCCAGGTGGTCTCGCCGTGGCGTATCGCCAGGATGCGGGTGAATTCCATGCGTATGCCTTGTGTGTTGTCGCGGCGCGGCTGCGCTGTTGCCGGATCAGCGCGGCACTTCGGTCACGATCCGGCGCGGCCCGGCCGGCGGCTGCGGGAAGCCCTGCAGGGCGGCATCGAACAGCGCGGCCCAGATCGTCGGGCTGTCGGCCCAGGGGCCGTCGTGCGCGGCGCTGGTCTCATAGACGACGCGGCCGCTGCGCAGCTCGCGCAGCACGACCGAGACCTCGCGCTGGTAGTAGGGCGGTGCCGCATGCGGGAACAGCGGCATGCCCACGCCGATGGAAGCGCGGCGACCGATCTGGCCGACGCCGATCCCGAGCGAGAAACCCCAGGGCCGTGGCTCGTCCCAGGGCGCGTGCGGCAGGCGGATCGAGCGTGCGCCGAGTTCGACGCCCCAGCGTGGCAGGCCGGTCGAGCCCGGCTCTTGCGCCTGGCGCAGGCCGACCTGCTCCAGCGCATCGCGCGCGATGGCCTCGATCGCGTCCTGCTGCGCCGATGGGGCCTGGATTTGCGAGGGGCGGCGCTCGATCCGGTACAGATCGCCGGGCACTGGCCGCATGACCGCGCCGCTCGTCGTCCAGTCGGCGTAGCTGCGCACGTCGTTTTCCAGCCGGATCACGCCGGCGCAGCCGCCAAGCAGCAGTGCGCCGGCCAGCAGGCCCGCCCCGGTCAGCCGGCGGGCGATGGCCCCGCCGCAGGACCGGGGGACTGGTGAAGGGGGCATGACAGGCTCCTGCATGTGAGGTATCCGGTGGCAACTGCAGCCCTGCCACCGGCGGGGCATTTCAGTGCGCCGGCGTCAGGCTGATGATCTGTTCGGCTGGCAAGGCGGGCGGCATGGGCAGCTCCTCCTCGTCGAACACCAGATCTCCATTCTCGTCCGCGACACCGGTGGTGCGCAAGGTCTGGAACGGGTGCAGCTCGCGGTCCATCAGGTGGCTGGGCACCACGTTCTGCAGCGCGCCGAGCATGCTCTCGATGCGGCCCGGGAACTTCTTCTCCCACTCGCGCAGCATGTTGCCGACCTGCTTGCGCTGCAGGTTCTCCTGGCTGCCGCACAGCGTGCAGGGAATGATCGGAAATTCGCGCACCTGCGCCCAGCGGATCAGGTCCTTCTCGGGCACATAGGCCAGCGGGCGGATCACCATGAACTCGCCGTTGTCGCTGACCAGCTTGGCCGGCATGCCCTTGAGCTTGGCGCCGAAGAACATGTTGAGGAAGAAGGTCTGCAGGATGTCGTCGCGGTGGTGGCCGAGCGCGATCTTGGTGCAGCCGAGCTCCTTGGCCACGCGGTACAGGATGCCGCGGCGCAGCCGGCTGCACAGGCTGCACATGGTCTTGCCTTCGGGAATCACCTTCTTGACGATCGAGTAGGTGTCCTGCGTCTCGATGTGGAACTTGATGCCGAGCTTGCCCAGGTAGTCGGGCAGGATATGGTCGGGGAAGCCGGGCTGCTTCTGGTCCAGGTTGACCGCGATCAGCTCGAAGTTGACCGGTGCGCGCTGCTGCAGCTTCATCAGGATGTCGAGCAGGCCGTAGCTGTCCTTGCCGCCCGAGAGGCAGACCATGATGCGGTCGCCTGCCTCGATCATGTTGTAGTCGGCGATCGCGCGGCCGACCTCGCGGCACAGGCGCTTTTCGAGCTTGCGGTCCTCGCGCTCGATCCTGGCGTTCTTCGTTGCCGTGGCGGTTTCGGTGGCCGTCTCGGCGGCCTCGGTCCAGTGGGTGTCGTTCATTTCAATCTCTATGGTGCTGATGAGTGCCGCTGCGCTCACCACTGGCCGCTTTCCATGCGGATGGCGACCTCGCAGTCGTCGAAGATCTCCAGCTTGGCGATCTTGACGCGCACGCCGAGCACGCCCGGCAGCTGCAGCAGGCGGTGCGCGAGCTTGCCGATCAGCGTCTCGAGCAGGTTCACATGTTCGGCGGTGCACTCGTCGATGATGATCTGGCGCACCTTGCGGTAGTCGAGCACATGCTCGATGTCGTCGTCATGCGGCAGCAGCGGCTGCTCGCCCTGGTTCAGTTCGGCATCGACCTGGATCGGTTGCGGGCTGATCTTCTCGTGCTCGAGGATGCCGAGGTTGGCGACGAAGCGCAGGCCGGTCAGCGTCAGGATCTGCTGGCCGGCTTTCGGGGCGGAATTGGGGTTCATGGCTGGGATCAGGCGGGCTTGACGTGGAAGACCTCCACGCCGACGGCCTCGCAATCGGGATAGACGTCGGGTTTGCAGGTGGACAGGCGCACGGCGCGCACGCCGGGGTGGGCCAGCAGGCGCTGCGCGAGGTCGTCGCACAGCGTCTCCTGCAGCTCGACATGGCCTTGCTGCAGGCGGGTGGCGACCTCGGCGCGCACGAAGTCGTAGTCGACCACCTCGTGCAGCGAGTCGAGCGCGGGTGTCGAGCGCTCGAACGGCACCCAGAGCTCGACATCGATCCACAGGCGCTGGCTCACGCCCTTCTCGAAGTCGTGCGCGCCGATATGGGCGTGGACCTCGTGGCGGCGCAGGAAGAGCTTGCGGCAGCTCAGGCGCAGCTCGTCCATCAGGGACAGCTGCACGGGCAGGGTCAGGTCAGGGGTGTTCATGGGCGGAGTCGGGATTGTCGTCCAAGGCGAACATCACGTCGCGCGCCAGCGGCACCAGGTGCTGGCCGCTGTCGACGCACAGCGTGGTTCCGGTGATGGAGCGCGTCTGTGCCAGGAACAGGCAGGTGCGCGCGACATCAGCCGGGTCGGTGGCGCGCTGCAGCAGGTTGACGCGGCTGGCGCGGTCGAAGTTTTCCTGGGTCTGCGGTCCGCTCAGGTACATCAGGCCGGGCGCCACGCCGCAGACGCGCACGCGTGGCGCCAACGCCTGCGCCTGCAGCGACACGGCGCGCTCCAGCGCCAGCTTGGTGACGGTGTAGGAGAAATAGTCCGGATTCAGGTTGAACACCTTCTGGTCCAGGATGTGGATCACGCTGGCGTCCGGGCTGGCGTTGGCAGGCAGGCCGGCATGCAGCTCGCGCGCCAGCGACAGCGGTGCGATCAGGTTGACTTCCAGCTGGATGCGCGCGAGCTCGGTGTCGAAATCCGCGCCGCTGTCGGGCTCGAAGGCCGAGGCGTTGTTGACCAGGCAGCTCAAGGGGCCGGCGATCTGCGCTGCGCGCACCATCAGCTCGCGCCGGCCGGCTTCGCAGCTCAGATCGCCTTCGATGGCGATCGCATCGTGGCCCTGGTCCTGCAGTTGCTGGCACAGCGCCTGCGCGGCAGCGGCTGAATGGCGGTACTGGCACAGCACGCGCCAGCCGGCGCGCGCGAAGGTGCGGCAGATCTCGGCACCCAGGCGCACGCCGCCGCCGGTGACGAGCACGGCCGGTCTGGGGGCAAGCGGGGAGGTTGGTGTCATCGGGGCCTCAGTGAAGGCGGAGGGCGCTTATGATGGCGCCGCATCCGTAACCAGATGAGAACCACGTTGAGCGACTTGTCCGAAAAGCTGAAAGCCCATATTGTCCGCGAGCTGGAGCAATCCGGTGGCTGGATGCCATTTGACCGCTTCATGGCGCTGGCGCTCTATGCCCCCGGCCTGGGCTATTACGCCAATGACAGCGTCAAGTTCGGCGCGCTGCCCGGGACCGGCAGCGACTTCGTCACCGCGCCCGAGCTCTCGCGCTGGTTCGGCCGCACGCTGGGGCGCCAGGTGGCGCAGGCGCTGGCGGCCACCGGTACCTCCGAGGTCTGGGAGTTCGGCGCCGGCAGCGGCGCGCTCGCGCTGCAGATCCTGACCCAGCTCGACGCGATGGGCCTGAGTGACACGCGCTACCGCATCGTCGATCTCTCGGGCAGCTTGCGCGCGCGCCAGCAGGACCGCTTGCGCGCCTACGGCGAGCGGGTGCAGTGGATCGACCGCCTGCCGGAGCGGTTCGAGGGCGTGATCGTCGGCAACGAGGTGCTCGACGCCATGCCGGTGCAATTGCTGCAGCGTCGCGGCGCGGACTGGTTCGAGCGCGGCGTTGCGCTGCGTGATGGCACCTTCGTCTGGGAGGACCGCCCGACCGGGCTGCGCCCGCCGCTCGCCATCGAGGGTCCGCACGACTACCTGACCGAGATCCATCCGCAGGCCGAGGCCTTCGTTCGCACGCTGGCCGAGCGCTGGACGCGCGGCGCGGCCTTCCTGATCGATTACGGCTTCCCCGAATCCGAGTACTTCCACCCGCAGCGCCACATGGGCACCCTGGTCTGCCACCGCAGCCACAAGGTCGATCACGACCCGCTCGCCGACGTCGGGCTCAAGGACATCACGGCTCATGTCAACTTCACCGGCATCGCGCTGGCGGCGCAGGACGCCGGCCTGCAGGTGCTGGGCTACACCAGCCAGGGCCGCTTCCTGATCAACGCCGGCCTGATCGAGCTCGCCGCCGAAGCGATACTGCCGGAGCGTATCCAGCTCGCCAAGCTGGTCAACGAGCACGAGATGGGCGAGCTGTTCAAGGTGCTCGCCTTCGCGCCGCCGGCTTGCGCCGAGGGTTGGCTGCCGCTGGGCTTCAGTGCCGGCGACCGCACGCACACGCTGTAAGGCCGATGCTGCGCTGGCTGATCGTCGTGCTGCTGGCGCTGGTGCTGGTGCAGGGCTTGACCGGATGGCTGCGCAAGATCGGGCTGGGACGCCTGCCGGGCGACCTGCGCTTTCGCGCCTTCGGCCGCGACTGGGAGCTGCCGATCGCCACCACGCTGCTGCTGAGCTGGATCGCCGCGCTGCTGCAGCGTCTGCTCTGAAGCCGGGCTTGAAAAACCGCGTTCAGGCACCTACTCTGGCGGGTATCCAGGCCATTCCGGAGCTGCCATGACCGACCATCAGAACCTGCACCTCGTCTGCCCCCATTGCCAGACCACCAACCGCGTCGCCGCGCAGCATCTCTCCAGCGCGCCGGACTGCGGCCAATGCCACCAGCCGCTGTTCAGCGGGCAGCCGGTCGCACTCGACGCCGCCGGTTTCGAGCGCCACCTGAGCCGCAGCGACCTGCCGCTGCTGGTCGATTTCTGGGCGCCCTGGTGCGGTCCCTGCCGCATGATGGCGCCGGCGTTCGAGGCGGCCGCCGCGCAGCTCGAACCGCAGTTCCGCCTGGCCAAGGTCGATACCGAAGCCGAGCAGCAGCTCGCCGCGCGCTTCCAGATCAGAAGCATCCCGACGCTGGCGCTGTTCTGGCGCGGACGCGAGATCGCGCGCCAGCCCGGTGCCATGGGCCAGGCCGACATCGTGCGCTGGGCGCGCGCGGCATTGGCGCAGCCGCGCTGACGGTGTTGCGCGTTCCCTGGCGGCTCAGGCTCCGGCGCGGCTTTCGTGCGCCGGATTCAGCGCACGCGCAATCGCCTCGCTGCGCGCATGCTCGATCGCCTGCGCGATCGCGGGCCCGAGCCGGGCCGGGTCGCCGCTGTGCAGCCTGACCTCCTGCGTCACGCGCGCGGCGATCGGTGCGGTGGCCACCGCCAGCGCCGCGTCCAGCGCGCCCTGCAGCCGGCCGGCCTGCGGGTAGGGGGCCTCCTCGAAGTGCAGCCGGCCGCGTGCATCGCATTCGCAGGCCAGCAGGAATTCGGCAAAGCGCGCCGGGCGCCGGATGGCGTCGCAGCGCTCGAGCAGACGCAGCGTCGCGCTCGCCGACAGGTCGGCGCAGCGGTGGACATGGCCGTGCTCGCGTGCGACCACCTCGGCGAGCTCCTTGCAGTCGCGCGGCACGCGCCAGCGCTGGCACAGTTTCAGCAGCAGCTTGACGCTGCGCATCTCGTGGCCGATGTGGCGCGGCAGCACGTCGGCTGGCGTGTTGCCCTTGCCGAGGTCGTGGCACAGGCAGGCGAAGCGCACGCTCAGCGGCGCCTGCAGTCTGGCGCTCATGTCGAGCACCATGCCCAGGTGCACGCCGGTATCGACTTCCGGGTGGTAGTCGGCGCGCTGCGGCACGCCCCAGAGGCGATCGACCTCGGGCAGCAGCCGCTTGAGCGCGCCGCACTCGCGCAGCACTTCCAGCATGCGCGAGGGCTGGCGCTCCATCAGACCGCGCGAGAGTTCCTGCCAGACGCGCTCGGGCACCAGGTGATCGACCTCGCCCTGCTCGACCATCGAGCGCATCAGCGTCATCGTCTCGGGCGCGACCCGGAAATCGGGCCAGCGCGCCGCGAAGCGGGCCATGCGCAGGATGCGCACCGGGTCCTCGTGGAAGGCGTCGGTCACATGGCGCAGCAGCTTGTCGCGCAGGTCCTGCCGGCCGCCATGGGGATCGACCAGGCGCGCGTCGGCGGGGTCGAAGCGGCCGCCCTCGTCGAGCGCCTCCTCGGGTAGCGCCATCGCGTTGATGGTCAGGTCGCGCCGGGCCAGATCCTGTTCCAGCGTGACGTCAGCGTCGGCGTGGAAGGCGAAGCCGTGGTAGCCGCGCGCGGTCTTGCGTTCGGTGCGCGCGAGCGCGTATTCCTCGCGCGTGCGCGGGTGCAGGAAGACGGGGAAGTCGCGCCCGACCGGCAGGAAACCCTGCGCACTCATCGCCTCGGGCGAGCTGCCCACTACCACCCAGTCGCGGTCGGCATGCGGGCTGCCGTCGGCCAGCCGGTGCACTTCATGGAAATGCCCGAGCAGGCCGTCGCGCACCGCGCCGCCGACCAGGTAGATCCGCCCCGCTGGCCTCATGCGTACTTTTCCAGGATGCGGGTCGAGCGCTCGACGCCGGCGACCGAATCGCCGTTGCTGACCGCCTCCAGCATCGAGCAGGCCATCATGCGGTAGAAGGCCTTGTCCATCGCCTTGCGCGCGGCCGACATCTGCTGCGCGATGTCCTCGCAGGGGCGGCCGCTGTCGACCATCTCGGCCAGTGCGCGCACCTGGCCCTCGATGCGGCGCAGCCGGTTGATGATGTCGCGCTGGTGTTCGCTGCGTTGCACGTTGCCGGTGATCGGGTCTGCGGTTTTCTTGGCGGGCATAGGGGCTTCCGGATTCGGTGGGGGGACTGGATTTCAGTCCAGGGCTTGCTGTCGGCGCAGCGCCAGCAGCGGATCAGCGCTGCCGAGTTCGAGGTAGGCGGCCGCGGTCGGCTCCAGCGGCGCAGGGGCAATCCCGAGCTCGGCCAGCCCGGGCCGCTGGCCGCTGGCGACGTTGTCCACCTTGAGCGAGGCGAGATTGTCGCTGCTCATGAGCGGTTCGCCCGGTATCAGCTGCAGCGCGAACGCCTGCAGATGGCCCAATGCCAGCGGCAGGCCGATCACCGGACGCGGATGGCCCGACAGCCTGCCGGCCAGCTGCACCAGCTCGCGCAGCGTGTACACCCGCGGGCCGGCGAGCTCGTAGGTCTGGCCCGTGGTCGCGTGGTCGAGCAGGCAGCGCACCACGGCACTGGCGACATCGCCGACCCACACCGGCTGCAGGCGCGCCTCGGCCCCCGGCAGCAGCATGACCGGCAGGCTGGCCTGCAGGCGCGCGAACAGGCGCAGGAAGCTGTCGCCGGCGCCGAAGATCACGCTCGGGCGCAGCAGGGTCAGTTCCAGTCCGGCCTCGCGCAGCACCGCTTCGCCAGCGGCCTTGCTGCGCTGGTAGTTGGACGGGCCCGCGGCGCTGGCGCCCAGCGCACTGACATGGACCAGGCGGCGCACGCCGGCGGCCTGCATCGCGCGTGCGAGCTTGCGCGGCAGCTCGACATGCGCACGCTCGAAGCGCGCCGCGCTGCCGTGCAGCACGCCGACCAGGCTGACGACCGCATCGTGGCCCGGCAGCAGCCGCGCCAGCGTGGCCTCGTCGTGGATGTCGGCCTCGATCACGGTCACGCCGGGGAGCGTCTGCACCGACTGGGCGTTGATCGCGCGCCGGGTCGGCACGGTCATCTGCAGGCCGGCGCGTGCCAGGTGTTCACAGACATGGCGGCCGACGAAGCCGGTTCCGCCCAGCAGCAGGATGCGTTTCATTCTCTGTCCTTCAGGGTTGTGTGATGGGGCAGCAATCAGGGCAGGTCGGCGTTGGACAGGCCGTTCAGCCGGGGGCCGATCGCCGCCAGCCGGTTGCCGATGCGCTGTGGCTGTCCGCTCAGCAGCGCGGCGTAGTTGTTGGTGTTCGCGATCACCTTCTTGACATAGTCGCGTGTCTCGGAGAAGGGGATGTTCTCGATCCATACCGGCGCTTCGAGCACCGGTCCGTTGCGCCAGACGCGCGGGCGACCGGGCCCGGCGTTGTAGGCGGCGGCGGCCATCGGCATCGAGCCCTCGAAGTCGTCGAGCGCGAACTTGAGGTAGGCGGTGCCGATCGCGATATTGGTGTCCCGGTCAGTGATCTGGTGCGGCTTGAAGTCGCTCAGTCCGATGCGCTTGGCGGTCCAGGCGGCGGTCGCGGGCATGACCTGCATCAGCCCTGCTGCCCCCACGCCCGAGCGCGCGTCGGTGATGAAGCGGCTTTCCTGCCGGATCAGGCCATAGACATAGGCCGGATCGAGCCCGACCTCGCGCGCGCGCCTGAGCACCTGCTCCCGGTGCGGCGTCGGGAAGCGCTGCGAGTAGTCGATCTCGGTTTTCGTGCGCTCGCTGGTGTTGATGCAGCGGTCCCAGACCTGCTGCTGGCACGCCAGATCGGCGGCCGCCAGCAGCTCGCGGTCATTCATGCCGCCGCGCTGGTGCAGGTTGGTGGTGTAGTTCCATTCACGCACGCCTTCGGTGCGCAGGCCGTTGCTGATCGCCCACAGCGCACGCTGCAGTCCCGGGTTCTGGCGTGCGCCCGCCTTCTCGGCTGCGCTCAGCGCTGCCGGCGCTGGCGGCACGGTGGTCGCCTGGCCCAGCGCCTCCTGCGCGAGCTGCTCGTAGAAGCCCGCCCCGCTGGCGATGCGTTGCAGCAGCGCGCGCGCCTGTTCGTGGCCGGGCGTCTGCAGCGCGAGCAGCGCACGCGCCTGCCAGTAGGTCCAGCCCGGGTCGCGCTGCTGCGCTTCGCTCATGTGCGCGATCGCGTCCTGCACCGCCTTCCAGTCGGACGCGCGCAGCGCAGCACGCGTCTTCCAAACCAGCATGTCGTCGTGCAGGTGCTGGTCGCGTGCGCGCTCGAAGTACTCGAGCGCACGCGGTGACAGCTTCTGCGCCGCCTGGCGGCCGATCGCGCCCCAGACCCAGCTGCGCTCCTCGGCGCTCAACTGGGTGCGCCAGCGCAGCTTGCCGGCCTGCTCGGCGGCTTCGTCGAAGTTCCTGGCCGCCAGCCGCACCAGCGCCAGCGTCACCAGTTCCTTGGTGCGCGGACGCAGCGCGGTCAGCTTGTCGTCGAGGTAGCGGGCCGGATCGGCGTAGATCTCCTCGGCGGTCGCTGCCCATTTCTCGTCCAGCATCGCGACCGCCTGGGTGGCGGCGCGCAAGCGGCCGCTCTCCATCGCCAGGCGGGCGCGCTGCCAGACGGTCTCGGTGTCCAGTTCTTCCTGCAGCAGCAGGGTGCGAGCGGCGCTGGCGCAGCCGTTGTCGGCTTCCTTCTGGCTGAGCCAGAGCTGGCGCACGGTCTCGGCGACCGGAGCACGCCGCTCCAGATGGTCGGCCAGCAGCGCGTAGCACTGGACCTCGCGGTCGTCGTTCATGCGGTATTGCGCATGCTCGGCGCGGAAGTTGCCCCAGTCGCCGCGCCGGCCCAGCTGCAGCAGCCAGTCGTTGCGCAGCCGGTCCTCGTAGTAGCTGCCAGCCCAGCGGCGCAGGAAGGCGCGGATCTCGTCCGGACTTGCGCTCTCCAGCCGGGCCTTCAGTTCCCAGTACGCCGCCAGCGGTTCCAGCAGATGGCCCTGCAGGCGCGGCAGGCCGTCGCGCAGCGCGCGCTGGTCGTTCTTGCGGAAGGCCTCGCGCATGTCCTGCAGTACGCGGTCCGCGGATTGCGCCGCAACCGGCATCGGCGCAACAAGTAGCGTCGCCGGCAGCGAAAGTGCGGCCAAAATCGACCACAATCCTCTCGGCAGTGTCACATTTATCTTCATAAGGTGATTATGGACAACAATGATGGAGTCGTGCATCCGGGGCCGCCAGCGCAGAAGGCGGCCTGGCGCAAGAGGCTGGTGGCCGAGCGCCTGCAGCTGGAGGACAGGCTGGCGCGCAACGAGGCGCTGCAGCGCGTCATGCGCGTCTGGCTGGTCGATCGCCCCGACACCGTGATCGGTGCCTACTGGCCGATCAAGGGCGAGTTCGATCCGCTGCCGGCGCTGTTCCGCTGGCAGGAGGCCGGCATGGAGGCCGACGCGGCTGCCGCTTCGCGCCGCCGTCGCATCGGACTGCCGGTGATCAACAAGGAAGACAAGACACTGAGCTTTCACCGCTGGTACCCCGGTTGCGAGATGGAAGAGGACGCCTACGGGATTCCGAAACCCAAGGATACCGAGTTGGTGCAGCCGACGCTGCTGTTTGTTCCCTGCGTCGGCTACGGGCCGGGCGGCTACCGGCTCGGCTACGGTGGCGGCTTCTACGACCGCACCCTCGCCGCGCTCACGCCGCGCCCCTTCACGGTCGGGCTGGGCTATACCAACGGCTTCCTGCCCGAACTCGAGCCCGAGCGGCACGACCTGCCGCTCGATGCCATCCTCAACGACAACGGCGTGGTCTGGCCCTTGCCCTGAGGCTCAGGCCATCGTCTTGCGCGCCAGCCACATGCCGGCCAGCATCGCCGGCACGAACAGCCAGATGTCCTGGCCGCCGACCAGCAGCGAGGCCAGCGCCGGCCCCGGGCAGTAGCCCGCCAGGCCCCAGCCGATGCCGAAGATGGCGGCGCCCTGCAGCAGCGGGGCATCGACCGACTTCTGCGTCGGCAGCTCGAAATGCGCGTGCAGCCAGGGCTGGCGCTGCGGATGCGGCCCGCCCGGCGTCAGCCAGAATCCCAGCAGCGTGATCATGACCGCGCCGCCCATCACGAAGGCCAGGCTGGGGTCCCAGGCGCCCGGAAATCCGCCCTGGCTCATGCCGGCCAGGTTCAGGAAGCCGATCACCTTGGCCGGCTGCGTCATGCCTGAGAGCACCAGACCGAGCGCGAACAGCAGCCCGGCGGCCAGCGCCAGCAGCAGGCTGGCTGCCAGTTGCGCGGTCGGCGCGCGCCGCGGCTGCACCGGGATGGCGAAGTTGTCGGGTCTCATTGCAGGCCTCCGGTCAGGAAGACGGTGGCGAAGGCGCTGCTCATGAAGGTCAGCACCGCGACCAGCGAGCGCAGCGAGCGCCGGCCCAGGCCGCAGACACCGTGGCCGCTGGTGCAGCCCGAGCCGCGCACGCTGCCAAAGCCCACCAGCAGACCGGCGGCGACGATCAGCAGCGGCGAGCGCGCCGGCAGTTCCGGCGCCGGCAGCCATTGCGCGAACAGCGCGCCGCCCAGGATCAACCCGAGCAGGAAGGCCCAGCGCCACCAGGTGGCACGGTCCGTCTCGCGCAGCGCCGAGCAGGTGATGCCGCTGATGCCTGCGACGCGGCCCAGGCCAGCGAGCAGCAGCCAGCTCGCCAGTCCGATCAGCATGCCGCCCAGGGCGGCGGAAAGGTAGGGATGCACAGTATCTCCAACAGGCCGCCAGCCGGCGGCAAACCTGCTATTTTCGGGGCAAAGTCCATGGCGCGCCAACGAAGCATTTCTGCTGTACTTATGATGAAGGGATATTAGGCAGCCCTCCTTGCCCTGTCGTTCACCGAGTCCTTCCATGCAACCGATCCAGCTCTTCGATCCCGAGTCCTGCACCTATACCTACCTGCTGTTCGATCAGGCCAGCCGCGAGGCGCTGATCATCGATCCGGTCGATACCCAGCTCGAGCGCGATCTCGCCACGCTGCGCGAGTACGGGCTCAAGCTGCTGTGGACGGTCGAGACCCATGCCCATGCCGACCACATCACCAGCGCCGGCCTGCTGGCCGAGCACACCGGCGCGCGCACCGTGGCGCCGGCCGGCTGCGGCATCGGCAATGCGTCGCGCCAGCTGCAGGACGGCGACACGCTGGACTTCGGCGCCCAGTCGCTGCGGGCCATCGCCACCCCCGGCCACACCGCCGGCAGCATGAGCTACTACTGGGAAAGCGCGGGCCGGCGCCATGTCTTCACGGGCGACACGCTGCTGATCAAGGGCTGCGGCCGCACCGACTTCCAGTCCGGCAGTGCCTCGGCGCTCTGGCGCAGCATCACGACCAGGCTGTTCACGCTGCCGGCCGACACCACGGTCTGGCCCGGCCACGACTACCATGGCCGTCAGCATTCGAGCATCGGTCACGAGCAGGCGCACAACCCGCGCCTGGCCGGCAAGACCGAAGCCGAGTTCATCGCCATCATGGACGCGCTCAACCTGCCCAGGCCGCGCCGCATGGACGAGGCGGTGCCGGCCAACCTGACTTCGGGCCTGCGCCACGACCTCGACGGCGCGCTGCTGCTGCAGCCGCGACCGGCGCAGGGCTACGCGGGTGACGTCTCGCCGCAACTGGCCTGGTCCTGGGTGCAGGCCGGCGAGGCGGTGCTGGTCGATGTGCGCACCGACGCCGAGCGCGCCTGGGTCGGTTTCGTTCCCGATGCCATCGCGCTGGCCTGGAAGCAGTGGCCCGGCATGGCGATGAACCCTGACTTCGATTCGGCATTGCAACAGGTCGCCGGCAAGAAGGTCGTGCTGCTGTGCCGCAGCGGCGTGCGCTCGGTCGCCGCGGCCAGGCGTGCGACCGAACTCGGGCTCGAGGCCTACAACATCCTCGAAGGCTTCGAGGGCGATCCCGACGGCAACGGTCAGCGCGGCCACCTCGGCGGCTGGCGCTTCCATGGCCTGCCCTGGCGCCAAGGCTGACGCCGGGCGCAGCAGACGGATCGAAACCCTTTGTTACAGACGTTTATCATCCCGGTATGAGCCTGCTAGCCATCGACGTCGGTAACACCCGCCTCAAGTGGGCGCTCTATGAGCGCCCCAGCATGGACGCGCGCCTGATCGCGCACGGCGTGCAATTCCTCGAGAACATCGAGACCCTGTCCGAGGGCGACTGGAGCCGGCTGCCGGCACCGACCAGGGTACTGGGCTGCGTGGTCGCCGGCGAGGCGGTCAAGCGCCGCGTGCAGGAACAGCTCGAACTCTGGGACGTCACGCCGCAGTGGGTGGTGTCGAGCGCGGGCGAGGCGGGCGTCGTCAACGGCTATGACCATCCGTCCCGGCTCGGCTCAGACCGCTGGGTCGCGATGATCGGCGCGCGCCAGCGCCTGCTCGCGCGCGGCCAGCGCCGGCCCTGCGTGCTGGTGATGGTCGGCACCGCGGTGACGGTCGAGGCGCTCGATGCCGACGGGCGCTTCCTCGGCGGCATCATCCTGCCCGGCCACGGCATCATGCTGCGTGCGCTCGAGTCCGGCACCGCCGGCCTGCATGTGCCGACCGGCGAGGTGCGCGACTTCCCGACCAACACCAGCGACGCGCTGACCAGCGGCGGCACTTTCGCCATCGCTGGTGCGGTGCAGCGCATGGTCGATAACCTGCGTCGTCACTGCGGCGAGGAGCCGGCCTGCGTCATGACCGGCGGTGCCGGCTGGAAGATGGCACCCAGCATGACGATCGAGTTCGAGCTGGTCGAGAGCCTGATCTTCGACGGCCTGCTGGCGATCGCGCACCACCGCTTCGGCGGCTGAAGCTCAGGCTGGGCGCGCCAGCCAGCGCCGGGCCAGCTCGACCCAGTAGCTCGCGCCGACCGGGATCAGGCCGTCGTTGAAGTCGTAGTGCGGGTTGTGCAGCGTGCAGGGTCCGGCGTCGTGGCCAGCGCCGTAGGCGCTGCGGTGCGCGCCGTCGCCATTGCCCAGGAACAGGTAGGCGCCCGGCCTGGCCTGCAGCATGTAGGCGAAGTCCTCGGCGCCCATGGTCGGTTCCTGTTCCAGCGTGAGCGCGGGGCCGACGACCTCCTGCGCCACCGCGCGCGCGAACGCCGCCTCCGCCGCGCTGTTGACGGTGGGGGGGTAGTTGCGCTGGAACTCGAACTCGCAGTCGGCACCGAAGGCGGCGCAGGTGTGGTGCGAGAGTTCGCGCATGCGCCGCTCGACCAGGTCGAGCACCTCGCTGCTGAAGGTGCGCACCGTGCCCTGGATCTCGCAGCTGTCGGGAACGACATTGGTCGCTTCGCCGGCATGGATCATGGTGACCGAGATCACCGCGGTGTCGATCGGCTTGACGTTGCGCGAGACGATGGTCTGCAAGGCCTGCACCAGCTGGCAGGCGACGGGTATGGGGTCGAGCGTGCGATCCGGCATCGCGGCGTGGCCGCCCTTGCCACGGATCGTGATCAGGAACTCGTTGCTCGACGCCATCACCGGTCCCGGGCTGACCGCGATGGCGCCCGCCGGCAGTCCGGGCCAGTTGTGCAGGCCGAACACCGCCTCTACTGCGAAGCGCTCGAACAGGCCCTCGGCGACCATCTCGCGTGCGCCACCACCGCCTTCCTCGGCTGGCTGGAAGATCAGCACCACGCTGCCGTCGAAGTCGCGCCGCCGGGCGAGCTCGCGTGCCGCAGCCAGCAGGATCGCGACATGGCCGTCATGGCCGCAGCCATGCATGCGACCGGGATGGCGGCTGGCGTGGCCGAAGGTATTGAGTTCGGTCATCGGCAGCGCGTCCATGTCCGCGCGCAGGCCGACCGTGCGGCCACTGGCGCCGCCGTCGCGGCCGTGGACCAGACCCACCACACCGGTGCGGCCGAGGCCGCGGTGGACCTCGATGCCCCACTCGCTCAAGCGGGCGGCGATCAGGTCGGCGGTCCGGTGTTCCTCGAAGGCGAGCTCGGGGTGGGCGTGCAGGTCGCGACGCAGCCGCGTCATCTCGCCTGCCTGGGCGGTCACGGTGTCGATCAGTTTCATGGGTGGGCTCCAGCCATGCAGAGATGTTAGGGCATGCAGCCGCTTTGCGTCGC
>JACCEC012856167.1_pt1 | contig 15420 bp, 14 predicted proteins | sample 7450121 | NCBI WGS metagenome assembly JACCEC01 (sample SAMN15323455, study PRJNA562643) | freshwater metagenome | isolation source: river surface water | place: USA:Blue River Watershed | collected 2017-08-18 | reverse complement strand
TTTGTACTGCATTTTCGCCTCTTTTTTAGGCAAAAAAAGCAAAATTTTTAGAACCAATCAACCCTGCCCTTTGGGGAGGATTTAGGTAGGGCTACTTAAAAATTAAATTTCTTTATCACGCAACCGCAACAATATCACCCACCAAAGCGCAATCGGCAAGCCATAAAAAAAACAAAATTGCAGCAACGAGGCGTAAAAATCGGGAATTTCTATGGGTGCTGCGCCGTTAAAATGCACTTTGCCGTAAGTCCAACCGCGATAAATCGGCACATCGCGGAAGAAAAAACGCATTGCCCAATCATGTACGTGGACAAACGCCCCAAGCGGTAACGCCGCCAAAAAAATAGTTTTTGGTAATGCAAATTTATTGAAATAAGTTGCCCCTATCGCCATCATACCCGTAAGATAAAAATAGAGGGTCAATAAGTTCTTAAAATCATAAGAATCATAGGCATATATATTGATATTTTTTTTATGATTCTTAATTTGTGCGGCACTAAGATTAGGCGTATTTTCCAATAATTTGTAAAAATTATTGATATGAAAACTATCTAAAAACCGAAAAAACAAAAGATATACGCCAAAAAATACGCCATGAAGCAGCAAAAAATTGATAAGCCATTTTTCAAAACTCGAAGCGGGTGTTAGCAAATAATGATACCCTTTTGCACTTTCATTATATTGAGAAAATAACAAAAATGACAACAAACTACCCCCCAACATGACCGCTAAATTAAGGATAATTTCTCGCTGAAAAAATGATGTATCATTCAAGGTGTACGGCTCATACGTCAAAGACGAAAGCAAAACCGCCACCAATAAAATCCCTACAACTTGCCAACGTTGTTCCGTAAAAGTTTTTTTAGCTAAAAGCCAAAAACGATTGAAATGGAATAGATTATTCATATCGAAATTGTTTTTTATGATTTAAAAATTGCTTGCATTGCACTTGGATTTTGCATCACAGCATTAAAAAAATATTCTAATTGTACTTTGGAAATCCCCCCCTCAGTATTGCGCCGAACAACCGCATGACCAAGTAAAGAAGACTCTTGATATAAAATATTTTCGGCATCTGAAATGGTCGTTTCCCACCCAAAAGATAGTTTTTCGGCGATGCTTTCCAACGATGTTTTTACGACAATTTCGCCTCTATCCAAAATAATGACTTCATCAATTAAGTTATCCAAATCTTTTATTTGATGCGTTGAAATAAGTACCACTTTTTCATCTGAAAGATTGGCAGCTAACAATTTACGGAATTGACTTTTGGCAGGAATATCTAATCCGTTAGTCGGTTCGTCCAACAAAAGCACGTCCACCCCCGAAGCTAATGCAAAAGCCAACACGAATTTTTTTTGTTGACCGAAAGAAAGAGCCGTTAATTTTGGGTTGCCCTCCACCTCAAAAGCGGTCAAATATTGTCCAAAAGCCGCCCTATCGAAACGTGGATAAAAGGGCGCGTACAGCGCGACATATTGCCAAAGTTTGAGATTTGGAACAAAAACTTGTTCAGGTACAAAATAAATAGTTTGTAAAAAAGCAGGTTCGCGGCGTTTGGGTTCAAAATTTTGTACCCAAACACCCCCCTCAGTAGGTGTCAGCAAACCGCAGATTTGGCGCATCAAAGAGGATTTTCCTGCGCCATTTTTGCCCAAAAGCCCATAAATATGTCCTTTTTCGATTGAAAGGTTAATGTTATGGAACAAATGAACTTTTGAATGGTATCGAAACGAAAGATTTTTTAAGTGTATCATACTGTATTAGTTTAATAGTACACTACAAAGATAAGGTACTTTGATTGACATTTGCAAGTGTGGAAGGGATTTTTTCTTTAATTTTGTTGAATAAATTATTTTTTTCTAAAAAACATAAACGCATTAAAAATTATATTATGGATAGATTAGCCTATTATCGAGAAGTCATTATGAAGATTTTGAGGCGTTATGAAAAAATAATGCCTATGAATTTGCCCGAAGCCGAAAATTTTGTGCTTTGCGATGAAAGCAAAAATCATTATCAACTCCTCCGCATTGGCTTTGAGGATTTGGTAAGGGTGTATTATTGTGTCTTTCATTTTGAGATTAAAAACGAAAAAATTTGGATACATCAAGACGTGACAGATATTCCTGTCGTTCAACTTTTATTAGATGCGAATATTTCAAGAGAAGAAATTGTATTAGCATTTCACCCTATGTATCGGCGTGAAATGTCAGGGTTTGCCACGCATTGAATTTGTAAATAATTGAAAATCAATTTTTTATAAAAAGACTTTCTGAAAGTTAATTACTTTCGGAAAGTCTTTTTAGTTTATTACGTAATTAAGTAGTTAAGTAATTACGTAATTATTTAATTACGTAGTAAACTACTAACACCTATTTACTGAGGGGGTAGAAATTTTCATTTTTTTAAAAGAATACATGAAAATATGAACAAGTTTTCATTTTTTAATGTACCTTTGCAGGATATTTAATAATTTCTATTTCAAAAAAATAACAAATTGATTTTTATAAAAATCTAAAAATTATTGGTTATGAGCATATTAGTTCTAATTTTAGCTTTATTAATTGGCATTTCTTTAGGTTTGATTGGTGGCGGCGGTTCCATCTTGACAGTTCCTGTTTTGGTGTATGTAGCAGGTGTTGCGCCTGTATTGGCAACAGCATATTCCCTTTTTATAGTTGGTACGACCTCTTTGGTAGGTGCTGTTAATTATTTCATGCGCAAGTTAGTACACATTCCGACTGCTATCATATTTTCGATTCCGTCATTTATTTCGGTGTATTTAGTTCGCCTTTATGTAGTGCCTGCTATTCCTGACGTAATTGCATTGGGCGGTTTTTCGGTGACAAAAAATATTGTTATCATGGTATTTTTTGCGAGCATCATGTTTTTTGCTTCGTTAAGCATGATTCGGAATAAGAAACAAAGTGCTGAAAATGAGGACATTAACCAAATCAAATTTAACTATGGGTTGATAGTATTAGAAGGTTTTTTAGTGGGAGCCTTGACAGGTTTTGTGGGTGCAGGTGGAGGTTTTCTGATTATTCCCGCACTTGTAATGTTTGCAAAATTGCCGATGCGTTTAGCGATTGGGACATCACTTTTAATTATTGCGATTAAATCGCTCATTGGTTTTGTGGGTGATGTGCAACACCTTCAAGAACAAGCAGCAAAATTAGCGCAGCAAGGACTAAACAATCAGCAATTTATGATAGATTGGGCGATGTTGGGGCTATTTTCGGCGGTAGCTTCGGGCGGCATTTTTATTGGGTCATATTTGGGAAAAATGATAGAAACCAATAAATTGAAAAAAATATTTGGTTGGTTTGTCCTCATTATGGCGATTTACATTTTAGGAAAAGAATTATTAACTTTGTTAACAACAAAAGCGCAATAGATTTTTTTGCTCAAACCCGTTGAAAGTCCGACTTTTCAACGGGTTTTTTATTGGCTAAAAAGGAGTTGGTCATTTTTAAATTTAGGCTCAAAAAAGCTAAATTACCTCAAAAAAGCTATAAAAAATGATGATTTGATACCAAAACACGAAATTGCATTGACTAAAATGATATTTTAGGCATAATTTTGCCTTATAGATAAATCGAAATACTACTTGCAATTTTTGTAAACACAAAAAACTAAAAAGAACATATCAATATGAAAAAGCATATCTTAATTATTGAGGATTGCCAGCTCATGCGCCATTTTGTCGTGCAACTCTTATCAAAAAAATATTGTATCAATGCTTGCGATAGTGCAGAGGAAGCCTTAGCATGGCTATCCGAGAGTCCTGTAATGCCCGACCTTATACTAACCGATTACAATTTAGAATCTATCAGTGGCTTGCAATTCATTGAGGAGGTGCGCCAAAAACTAAATATTCAACACGTGCCGATTTTGATACTTTCAGCTATCAAAGATAGTACTACTCGTTTGAAGGTGTTAGAGGCAGGTGCAAACGATTATTTAACCAAACCGTTCCACCCCAAAGAGTTAGAATTGCGAGTGGCAACCCATTTAGAAAAAACAATTCATAAGGTCATGAACGAAGAAACAAAAACTTCGGACGAAATGCCCAAAGCCGCAAAAGTTACCCCTGTATCAACTCCAATCCAAAAACCTAAAAGCATGATTAGAAAACATATCTCTTATTTACAAAAATTTCATGCTTCTTTTATGATATAAATTTTATTTAAAATATTTTAAATACCTTTTTATGGGTAATTTTCTAACAAAAATGTAGTATTTTATTTATAAAAAAAAATTGGTATCAAATTAGGAATAAAGCTATTTATAAAGCTAATTTTCTTAATTTGATACCAATTTTTAATTAAAATATACATATTTAACTTTTTAGTTTTCATTTTTTTATAAAAAATTTGTTCCATGAAAAATTATGTAAGGCTTATAGCAATTTTAGGATTATTGGCATCGTGTAATGTATTTTCGTTGCCTGAAATGCCTATCGAAGCGAATGAGTCTATTTCGAGTATAAAAGCACCCGTTAATTTTGATTTTAGTACTACTAAAAATTTGCGTTTGCTTGTTTGGGCAAGAGATGTAAACAATTCTATATATAAAAATATTCCATTTACCATATCTTATGAGGAGAATGGCGAGACGCGACTGTTGTTTAGTGGCTCCACTACTGAGGGGGGTACATTTGATGAAATATTATCCATTCCTGCGGCAGTAGATTCTTTAACAGTCGAAACTACTTTTATTGGCTTGCCAAGTACTAAAAAAGTTGCGGTGCAAGATGCGCAAAATGGGATTTTACAAGTGTTCATCGGCGAAGGCAATCAAACGAGATTTTCGGGCGGTGACGGCAATGCTTCGGGTGTTTCAATGGCGAAAAACAATACATATACATTTTTAGGTACGTTCAATAGCTTAGGAGTACCCAATTATTTAGACCGTTCAAATGATGTCATTACGCGAAAAATGTTAGATGTCATCAATGCGTCTTTGCCACAAGGTCGCTCTGTGCCACAATATAACCCTCAGTATCTCAATCGTTCTTATGCTACGAATATTGACGTGGTAGAAACAGCAGATATTTGGGTAACATTCGTACATGAAGGGGCAGCGTTTCGCAATACTTTGGGCTACTACGCTTACCCTACGAATAATCCCCCTACAACACCGACAAATATTCAGACAAGAACCGTAATTTTTCCAAATACTTCGTATGTAAATAGCGGTGGGGGCTTGGTGAGTGGCAATCGGGTGTATCTTGGGCGTTTTCCTGCGGGTACTTCGATTGGTTGGTTTCTTATTCCTGACGGTTTTAGGAATGAAACCGTAGGCAATGGCATTTTTCCTATTCGTTACTCCGACCCTGCGCTCAATACGTTTACAAGTGCAGAGTTTCGGCAACATTCGTTACTCTTAAATGACCGTTCACTCGAAAAAGTTTTTATTACTTTTGAAGATTATAGTCGTCCACAAGGCGATAATGATATGAACGATGCCATTTATACGATTACGGCTGCTCCTTATAATGCCATTCGATTAGATAACATTTTACCTGCCAAAAATAATAGCGATACCGATGGAGACGGCGTAAATGATGCAGAAGATGTCGCCCCGAATGACCCTACTATCGCTTATGAAAATTATAGCCCTGCGCGTGGTGTTTATGGTTCGTTGGCATTTGAAGATTTATTCCCCAATAAAGGAGATTATGATTTAAATGATTTGCTAATTGATTATAATTTCCATGAATATTTAAATGCACAAAATAAAATTGTCAAAATTCTTGGTTCGTTCAAATTGCGTGCTATGGGAGGCGTAGCGCAAAATGGTTTTGGCATCAACTTTCCAAATTTAGCCGCTTCAAAAGTAGCTGCTATTACAGGATATAACATAGAAAATAATTCGTATATCCAACTCAATGCAAATGGTTCGGAGACGGGACAAACAAAAGCCACTATGATACTTTTTGATGATGGTTTGCGACTTTTCAACCATGAAACCATGGTCAATACAGACCCTGCAAAAAGCAAAAAAGATGAAATATTATTTAATACTACCATTACTTTCAATACGCCTTTGCTACGTAGTGAGGTAGGCAATGCGCCTTATAATCCTTTTATGATTGTTGGAAAATTGCGTGGCAAAGAAGTACACCTACCTAACAATCTTCCTACTGATTTGATGAATCGTGCATTTTTAGGCGCAGGTGATGACGGCAGCAACCCGACAGCAGGAAAATACTTTAAAACCAAAGATAATTTTCCATTTGCTATCCATGTTGTAGAATCTTTTAAATACCCAACAGAAAAAACGCCTATCAATCAAGCCTATCTCAAATTTCGAGAATGGGTAGAATCTAATGGCACTAATTTCCCCGATTGGTATAAAGATAGAAGCGGTTACAGAAATACGCAAAAAATTTATTAGTAAATCAAGATTAAAAAGCACCCCCTCAGTAAGTGAGGTTAAAAACTTGTTGGATAACTTTGAGTTATCTAACAAGTTTTTTTTATTTTTTAAAAAATTGATTATCAATAGTTTAACTAAAAAAAATAGTCAGTAGAAATACTCAACCTACCAAACATCAGTTTATTACGTAATTAAGTAATTATTTCATTAAGTAATTACGTAGTTAAATAGTTATTTCATTAAGTAATTACGTAGTTAAATAGTTATTTCATTAAGTAATTACGTAGTTAAATAATTATTTCATCACGTAATTACTTAATTACGTAATAAACTATTCAAAAAGTGTTATTTTTGCCTTTGGAAAGTAGCTTATTTTAATAAAAATACAAATCTTTTTTTATGGCTAAAATTATTATGTTTGGTAATCAGAAAGGAGGGGTCGGAAAATCGCAATGTTCTGTCATGGTGGCTACTGCTTTGTCGCGCCCGCCCTTCAATTTGAAAGTGGCGTTAGTGGATATTGACGAACAAAAATCCATTGTTTATGCCCGAAAAATGGACGCATTAAGCTATGTTACTGAGGGGGGGGCAGCCACGCCGCCACCATTTGAAGTTTTTGATTTTGACATCGAAACCTTGCAAAATCAAGTAGCAGACTTAGATAAAAAATATCAAGTGTTATTGATTGATGCAGCAGGAAAATTAGATGCAAAAGCCGATATAAATCAACAAGAAGTAACAAAATCTTTAATGTATATAGATTATTTGTTGTTGCCTTTTGTAGCGGGTAATTACAATTTGGATTCGACTTTGCGTTATCTTCAATTTATTTTGCAGGTGCAAAAAGCGCGAGTACTTTCTAACCGTCAACTTACGGCAATAGGTTTTGTTAATATGTATCGCTCGCGCTCACGCAAAAATCAATTTTTATTGCAAGATATTGCAGATTTAGGGCAATCGGCGCAATTGCCATTTATGCAAAATTATTTGAATGATTATGCACTTTTTAGCGATGCCGACACTTTTAGCAGTATTTACGAAATCAACCCTACAAGCGACCCTGCTAAACAAAATTTTCAAATTTGGTTTAATGAATTTTGTAAAATAACTAAAATCATTCAGTAATAAATTATGAAAAAACAACGAGTATCGCCAATTACTTCTTTCCAACTTAATTCAGACTTTAACGGTGGCGACCTACCTAAGCCCGAAGACGTTAATCAAACCATAGCAACGTTAACAGGAAAAGCAGATACCCCCCCCTCAGTAGTCTCTCCAAAAACAAATAAAATGAAAAATAATAACATATCAATCACTGAAAAACAAACAACTACAAATGAAACTTTTAAAGGAGGACGACCTTTAAAAGAAGGCGCGACAGGTCGGCTCAAATTCACGACCATGTTACACGCCGATTTGATTAAAGAACTCAAGCGTACTGCTATTGACGAAAATATGAGCGTAGCCGATTTATTAGAAATAGCAATTAAAAAATATTTGAACAATTAATTATATTTATTTAAATGTTAAAAAAAATTAAAATAAAAGCTACTTTATAAAACAAAGAAAGTGAAAGGATTATCTATCAATCCTTTCACTTTGTTTATTGCTGCTAAGAAAATTTTGCTAAAAGAAATTAAAAAACTCTACAACCGTCTAAACAGTCGAAAATGCGCATAATGTTAGGGTCGCTTAGGCGATAAAAAACATTCATACCGCGCTTTTCAGATTGTAAAAGTCCTTTATCTTTCATCTTTATGAGATGATGCGATAAAAGCGACTGTTCGACAGCAATATCCACTTGCTCTTGAATTTCGGTAACGGTTAGCGCACCGTTTGCTTCTAATACGCTCAAAATTTCGATACGGACAGGGTGTGAAATTGTTTTCAATGTTTCAGCCACTTTTGTTATCTTGCTTGAGTCAATTTTTCTTCGAGATTGAACCATGATATTTTATTCTGTTTTAATTGATACGCAATAAAATACAAAGGTACGGGAAAAAAACAGTATTTGTTCATATTTTTTTTTACGGCGTTTTTTGTTACTACTTCCTGAACGGGTAAATCAATTGTTGAAAAAAAGAACGCGGAAAACGCCCAATATTTGGAAATCCAAGCCGAATATCGCGCCCATCATGTGGCATATATGCCGTTCCAAAAATATAATCCCAAACACTCAACGAAATCGCAAAATTAATACCGTTAGGGTGGCTCGAAGGCATATCGTAGGCATGATGCCAAATGTGCATTTGTGGAGAATTGAAAATATAACGCAATTTTCCCAAAGGCAGATTGAAATTAGCATGATTTAAATGCCCGATGCTTAGTGCAATGAGATGTACCCACATAAAATCGGTAATGCTATACCCAATCATCGCCAAAGGCAAATACTCGATGCTTCGATACACGATAGTTTCTACCCAATGATAGCGCAGATGTGCCGCAAAACCCATTTCTTCGACCGAATGATGCACCTTATGAAATTCCCACAGCCACGGTACACGATGTAACAAACGATGTACGTTCCATTGCACAAAATCGCGCAGCACAAATAAAATGAGCATTTGCCCCCAAGCCGCTAAATTATGAACCTTCACCGCTACCAAATTTTCGATACCAAACACCCCCCTCAGTAGGTCGTTGAAAAGCGTAACAACCACCTCCGAAAGCGCATTATAGGCGATGAGGGAAAAGAAAAAAAAGTTAAAAAACATATAAAACCCATCTATCCAAAAATCTTTTCTGATGAGCGGTTGATTTTTTCGCCAAGGAAAAGCAATCTCCAATAGCCACGCTATCAACGAAATGCCGATAAGCCAATAAAAATAATTACCCCAATGCGGTGTAGTAACCTCATGCCAAAAATAATTGGCATAACCTTGATAATTATTGAGAAATATTTGAAAATATTTTTCCATAAATTTTAATTTTACTATTATTTAACCGAAGGCAAACCACTTGCTTGCCAAGCCGAAAAACCTCCGACCATATTATACACCTCTTTAAAACCCATTGCTTGCATGGTTTTCATAGCTTTGCTGCTGCGACCACCCGCGGCACAATACACAAAAACAGGTTTCGATTTATCTAATTTACCCAAATCTGCGGCAAAATTGGCATCAGTAATATCCATCAAAGTTCCATTTTGAAGATGTCCGTTTGCGTATTCTTCACGAGTGCGCACGTCAAGCAAAATAGCATTTTTCTTAGCTGCTAATTTTTGTTGAAATTCCGTTACAGAAACATTTTGCGCAATATTTTGGCTCGTACTCTGACCACTTTGTGGCGTAAGCGGACGTTTTTTAGTGTTTTGTGCTTCGCAAGAGACACTAAAAGTAATCAATGTGATAGAAAAAGCAATAATTTTAAATCGTTTCATGTCTGATTTAATTCATTTATTTTTGATTAAAAAATTTTTTTTATCTGAAAATACTATTGAACGGAAAATATTGATAAATGTTCATAAATTCATTTATTTTTTAAAAAAATCAATCCAAAAACAATATATTCGCCATTTTTGCGCCACGATTGGATAAAATATAAACACAATTTTAATTATAAGAAACATAAGGGCGGAGATAGTATGAGAGAAGGTAATTTTTAATAAAATACAACTTTTAGAGAATTTTTTGATAATTAACTCCAAAATTATTTCGGTTCATTGCGCCATTTTGGTCGGATTTTTTGATACATTGGGCGTAAATGACCAAAAAAAGAGGAACGACTTGTTTTTTAAAAGAGTTGCTTATTTTACCAAAAAGATTGTATCTTTATTGTTTGTTTCAAATAAAAATTCATTTTTATCCCCCCCCTCAGTAACTATACTTTTATAACATATATAAATTTTTGAAGCTAAATTTTTTAAATTTTAAACTAAAAAATAATTTTTGAAAGAATGATAAAATTTGAGCAGAACCAACCACAAGATATAACCCGTTTTGCACATATTCGCACGCCCAAACGAAGTCCATTTTATTTTGCGGTAGCGTTGATGCTTTCTACTTCGGTAGTGAGTTGTGGGGGGTGCGGCGATGACGGGGAAAGTTACGAAACCGTACAAACCACCGAATTTACAAAAGGCGTGCGCACCACGATACAAGAAACAAGTGCAGGAAAATTTGAAATCGTTGACGAACAAGTAGTGCCTGATACCACACAATCGGCATTTGTCATTAAATATTTGAACGGCACAACCGATAGTATGTCGCTCAATGCAGCGCGTTCGATGTTGGCAAATCGCCCTGCCGACCAACAAATCGCGCAAGGGGTCGCGCCGCAAAGCAGCCTTAGTAATGTGTTGTGGTGGGGCGCAGGGGGGTATTTGTTGGGTCGTATGTTGAGTTCGCCGAGTCACAATGGTTTTTATAGCCCTCGTTATTACAGTGCGCCCCCCCCTCAGTATGGGGGTCAACAGCCGATGTACGGTCAACAAACGCCTTACAAACGCGACTCGGCACGCAACCGCAATAACCGCAGCCGCTCTAATTATCGGAGTTCGACCACGAGCGGCGGCGTTTTCCGCTCTGCTACGAGCGTATCCGACCAACTCCGCAGCACTTCCCAAACGCGCACCATTTCGCGCCCTGTGTCGAGTGGTCGAAGCGGATTTTTTAGAAGTAGCGGACGCAGCAGTAGTGGCTCATAAATTTTCCATAAAATAGAAATAGCCCCTCTTAAATCCTCCCCAAAGCAAGCCCCTCCTAAATCCTCCCCAAAGGAGAGGACTTACAAGGTGTTGAAAACCAATTTATTAGCTAATTTCAAATGATTTTTTTTTATAAAAAGATATTTAAAAAATTAACTAAAAACACATTCAACTAAAAAAACTTATGATAAAAAAACAAGCTATCAAACGCCTGCCTAACAATGTATTTAAAGATTTGGGTTGGGATTATTTTGTAAGCGAGGAAGCTGCCGATTATTTGACAAAAGAACTTTTAATCATATCAGAAGCCGAAGGAGAAGCCTTTTATCAGGCTGCAAACGAATGTTATGACATGCTTTTTAAAGCCGTAGATAAAGTCATCATTGAAAATCGGCTTTCGGAATTAGGTATTCCAAAAAATTTGCATGAAATTATCCGCTTGACGTGGGAAGATGAACGACAATTACATCTTTTTGCGAGGTTCGATTTTGCAGGTGGTTTGAATGGTTTGCCGATTAAGTTATTGGAAATCAATGCCAATACGCCTACGATGATGCCCGAAACTGCTTTGATTCAGTGGGCGCAACTCAAAGCAAATGGCATTGATGAAACGGCACAATATAATTCTTTTTACGAGTCTTGGGTGGCGCAATTTGAGGAACTTTTAGACGCTGCTAACGATAGAGACGCTACGTTATTGATTTCGACCCTCCGCGATGCGCCCGAAGATGAGTCAAATATGTCGCTCATGGCGCGGGCTGCGGAAGAAGCAGGTTTTACGGTGGCGTTTCAGTATATTGACGAAGTGATTTTTTCACCTACTGAGGGTATCTTTATACAACCTCAAAATGAAGAAGCACAACAATTTGAGTTTTGGCTTCAATTAGTTCCGTGGGAATTTATCGCCGAAGATGAACCCGAATTGTTAGACATTTTGACGCAAATTGTCAAAAATGACCTTGCACTCATTTTTAATCCTGCTTGGACAATGGTGATGCAATCGAAAGGATTGTTAAAAATTTTATGGGATATGTTTCCAAATTCGCCCTATTTGCTCAAAACCACTTACGAACAACCGATTCGGGCAGGGGGCGAAAAATTTGTGAAAAAAACGATGTTAGGGCGCGAAGGTGCAAACGTGGCGATTTTCAACGGTTGGGGCGAACTCGAAGAAGAACGTGGAGGCGATTATGAACATTATCCTTACATCTATCAATCGTTTGCGCAGTTGGCGCACGATGCGGAAGATTATTACTATCAAGCAGGTGTTTTTTACATTGGCGAGGCGTGTGGCATTGGTTTTAGGCGTGCCAAAGGGCGCATTATGGATAATGGCTCTCAATTTTTGGGGCATACCGTAATTTAAAAATTTTAGGTGTTATTCTGTCAAAAGATACCCCCTCAGTAAGTGTTTACTGAGGGGGTATTTATTGGGGTATAGATAGGTTTATTATATGAATATTTTAAACATTATTATTATTTTTTTTGTTATCAGAATAATAATAATATATTTGACGCAAAAACAGTTTAATATAAGCCAAAACACCTAAACTACGTGACAAAAAAAAAGTTATTTTTATGTAAAATTTTAAATATTCTTTTTTTAAGAAAACTTTAACTTAAATTATTTGTTAAAGCTATATATTAAAAGTATATTTGCAAACTAATAATATCTTAATCAGAATATCTCTGCCATTAAAAGCACTTAAAAGGAGACATGAGCTATTGTTGCCCTAATTTCTAATCCTAAACGTTTTTCACAAAATTTCACAAAATATTGATTTTCAAATACTTCACCTTTTTAAGTTTAGCGGAAATATTGATTTCTAATAGCTATTTTTCCCAAAAATGCACAAACCATTGTAAAAAAACCTAAAATTCGACTATTGAAACAAATTTAAAAATAAAATAAGTAAATTTGTATTAAAGTATCATTTATTCAAAATTATTATTTAATCATTCAAAATTATTGTTGATATGAAATTTTTGATTACCTTTTCCAAAAGCATTGGCTTTCTCGCTTGCCTCTTTTTTGGTTTTTCTCCTGCTTTTTCTCAATCGCTTGTTGCCATTCCTAATCCTGATGGGCATATCCTCGCTTCCGATTTGCGAGAAGACGATGTACCTTTTTTCTTTGACGGTAAATTAGTGACGAGGCTTAGAACGCAAGTACAAAACGGGTACGTTTATAAACTTGCGTTGTTTGATGGGCAAAATTATAGCATCGTAGAAAACCCTGATAACGGCAAAGGTTATATGAGTCACCCCATCATTTTTAATAATAGCTTATATGTTAAATATGCGTTATCAGCAGGTTATCATGTACTTGCTAAATTGACGGGTAATCGGCTTGTAATTGTTCCTAATCCTGCGGGCTATTTTTATGAAGGCTCACCTTTTATTTATAAAGATAGGATGTATTTTAGATGTAATAATACAGCATCTGAAACAGGTATTGCTTACTTAGCATACTTTAATGGTAGTTCAATTCACATGACGAATAATCCAATTACTTCAAAACGAAATATAATTTATAAAGACAATTTTTATTTTATAAGTTATAATAAGGTTATCAAAATGGATACGCTAAACCAATCTATATTTTTTGATAACACAAGTTCATTACATTATTATATTGATGATTTTGTAATACATAAAGATTCTTTATTTATGATACCATTTAAAAGAAACAAACTTTTTAAAACAGATGGAAATACTATACAAGAAATAGTAATGCCTAATTCAGCAGGTAGCCCTTATCCTTATGCAAAGGTATCATCACCAAATAAATTATACCTATTTTATGCAGATGCGAGTGGTTATACCAAATTACTCGAATATAACAATGGAAATATACGATTATTTAACAATGTTAATAACGGCAATATTGATGTAAATACAAGCAATCCTATTATTTATGGCGATACGTTATTTTTCCATTACTTAGGGAATCAAAACACTTATCATTTAGCTAAGTTAGATGGTAATAATATTTCATTATCAAGCGCGTCAAGTAGTTATACTAATTTTCCTGTTTATTCCATTTCTTTTAGGGGAAACTTTTATTATGGGGGGAGAGAATTGTCCGCTTTACCTGGTCCTATTAAACTTTTACGTTATAATGGTAATAGCATTATAAGTATTTCAGCCCCTGATTCATTAGGCTTAGTTCCGAGTATGCCTATTATTTTTAATAATAAATTATATGTTAAGACAATTAGGCAGTTGGCAGTTTTAGAACAGGAAGGCGGAAATGTAGCTACTCAAAATATAGTGACTGATAACATAAAAATTTTCCCTAATCCTGCCAATCAACTTTTAAATGTAATCTTAGAAGATGGACAAATAGGAAAAATTGACATTTTTAATTTATTAGGTCAAAAGGTTTTAACTAAAAATTTGTTGGAACAAAATAATCAGTTAGGTATAGAAAGCCTAAGTTCGGGAACTTATTTAGTCAATATTTTGATAGGCGAAAAAACTGTACATAAAACTTTTATCAAACAGTAATAAGGCATACCCCTCAGTAAATGAAACCCCCAGAAACCTCGCAAATAGTTTGACAAGGTTTTTGGGGTTTTCAAAGGAAATTCCCCCCTCAGTAACCCTTAATTTCTTCATCATTAAAAAACAAATTGGTTATGTTTAAAAAATATTTTTCCTTGATTATCGGTATTTTGTGTGTGTTGTCGGTGCTGCTGAATAGTCAATGTCGGCGAAAATGCGATGACCCAAGCAACCCCGATTGTCGCAATTACGACCCTTGCTATGGCAAAACAGGCACAAGTGCAGATTTCAAGATTATGGAAGAAGGCGAGTCGCGTGTTAGTAGCTATGCTTTCGCCTACGAAACAGATACTGTTATCGGTGGGGAAGTTTATTTTGAGCCGCGAAAAATCATTGCAGGAGCAGAATATCGTTGGGAGATTGGCGCAGGTGTTTATAATCAACCCAAAGTGACGCTTAGCTTTTCATCTGTTCCTGATAGCACAACGATTCCGATTAAGTTAGTAATAAAGCGGAATGATGTGGATAAAACGTGTTTTCCAAATGATAGGGGTATAGATAGTATTACCAAAAATATGTTTATTCGCAAAACATGTTTGGTAATTCCGTTACATCCCGATACAGCTATTTATAGGGGTTATCATCTTGATAACCCCAATCAAATAATAGATGTAAAGTTCTATTATATATATAAGACTTTGCCATATTCTAATTACCCAGTAATTGAAAATTTAGTAAAAGAATTTCCGATGCTACCAATAAGTGTGTCAGGCGAATATCGTATGCTTGTGTTTAGAGCCGATGGCGGACCACTTCTGCATGGTTGCGCATTTCTTAATAAGAATGATAGCATATCTATTAAGTATGAGTATGTATATGGA
>JACCEC010214008.1_pt1 | contig 15422 bp, 13 predicted proteins | sample 7450121 | NCBI WGS metagenome assembly JACCEC01 (sample SAMN15323455, study PRJNA562643) | freshwater metagenome | isolation source: river surface water | place: USA:Blue River Watershed | collected 2017-08-18 | reverse complement strand
TCGTAGCTACTGGTCCAGGTACATCTCCTGTCACTTCCTGGGTTCCGACAGGTTTGACGGCCGGGCAGGAATACTACGTGCGTGTCAAGTACGAGGCCGACCAGAACCAGTGATCTGATTCAACTACCAACATAGGGCTAGGAGGGGCTATACGCCCCTCCTAGCCCTATGTATGCTCCTCAGAGAGACTCACCCCTTGTCAGCTTCGTAACAGCCTCCATGGCGTCAATACGTCCACTCCGGATACCTTCTAGGATCTCAGGCACAACCACACCGGTCATGTACATCCAGGCATCTTTACCAAACTCATGGACCTTGCGTTGGATCTTTTCACGCTCCAGATCCGATTCAGATAGGTTCTGACCATCGGCTGCCGCTTTCTGATAAAGATCTGTCAAGCGAGCACGCATGCGTTCCGAGATCCCACGCAGAGTCGACAGGGCTGAAATCAATTCCCCGTCATTCCATGGATTCATCACAGCAAACCGTGTCACGCTGTAGTTGTTCATCAGGAAGATCTCGGTCGTACCGGTATGGATCTGTCTGATGTCGCTCCCATCGCTCTCTGTTTTCATGAACGTGTAGGTCACGTCATCCACGGAGACGATGGCGTTCTCTCGCTTCATGAAGGAGCGGTGGTGCAGCAATGCGGCCTCACGCTCATCGGGACTGTAGAGACCAGCTCTCTTTCCGTCTCGTGTAAAGACCCCAGCTTTGTCTGTCAACAGAAGAGGGAGAGGGTCTTCTCCTTCCAAAGAGACAGGGAGGGTGGATAGAAGGTAGAAGTGGGAGATTCCTACGGTCTTCAGAGAAGCAGACGGTCCGTTGTTTTTCATGGCGTACTTTAACCTTTCACCAGTTCGAAGATGCTAAGCAAAGTATCCAGAAGTGTCGATCCTTTTTCACTACCGGCAGCTCCCATCACCAATGTGAAGAGCACCACCAAGACAAAGGTAGAGCTTCCGATGATCAGGAAAGCTTTGTTCATCCATGTCTTGAGCTTGATCTGCTCCTCCGCATCGATGCTTCTAAGGTCTTTCCGCTCGTGCTGCACCACACCCATGTCGATAGATGTCTCCTTGTCCACCTTGATATCTTCCAAGGCCTCTACGGCCCTGTCGATATCGTTCTCCCAGTGGAGCAGCAGGCTCTTTTTCAGGAAAGTCTGTCGATCCACGGGGTGGAGTTGTTCGAAGATCTCCATCACATTGTCACGCAAAAGCCCACCATGGCTGTGGTCGGCCAACCTCTGCATCTTGTCGACAACCTGATGTGAAGTGCGAGGGATGCGTCGTTCCCGAACACGCTCTTCCTTCTGTACATATTCACGACTGCTGGGGGTATTGGAATAGGTTCGTACACGTTCCACAGAACCTACTTCCTCCTGCTCCGACCCCAGACAGTTCACGAACTCTCTATCGCCCATTGTTATTCTCCTTCTTCTTGAGCTGGAATGCATCCCAGAACTTCTTCACGCTCTGGTCATGTTGTTCATTGCCGGCACTGTGTAGGAAACACTGTTCCGGCTTGAAGGGCAGATGGGTCACCTTGACCACCATCTCCACGTCGTCAAAGGAGATCCCTTTGCGATCCAAGAAATCTAGCAGGCTGTCAATCTCTACATCGATCTTACACCAACGGCTGCGCTCTCCTGTTTCGGTACGGAAGATGTCGACCTCGTACTTGATGTTCGGGATCTCGATCTCCTTACCCTCCATAGACACGGAGACTTTCTTAGCGTGGAAGGTATAGCGGGTCTTCAGAACGCCGCGTTCACCAAAGTGTTGCTTCCAGGCTTCGAAGTAAGCGGCCTCGATCGGTGTAGAGACCTCTATGGTCGACTGGACGGCTGTCTCGCCATCGATGTCGATTTTGATGGTCTCATCGAAACGAGAGACACCGTCTGAGATGGTCTCACGCACACGTTGACGGCGCTTGGCACCGTTCTCTCCGATCACAGGGAGGCGGACCTCCCATTGTTCGTGTTGATCGACAGCATCTGCTTGGTTGAGACCATCAGGGTCTCCGACGCGTGCGTAGATAGTGATCTCTCGTTCCGTATTGGTCATTTACTTCTCCAGTGCTTTCTTTTTCTCCAACACCCGCTTCTCTTCCTTGGCGTTGTACTCGTCAATCAACGCCTTCTGCTTCTCCAGAGAAGTCTTGATGCTGCGTTTATCGATGGTGCAGTTTTTGGTGTGTTTGTACTGCTCGATCACCAGACGAGTCAGATGGTCTTCCCGCTCATCCATGCTCATCTTGAGATACTCAGGGCGAGTAACCGTGGGTTCGATCTTGCAGTCTTCCAGGAGAACAGGGTCGACAGAGACTGTCTTCCAGCTGTTCTTCTCCACCACCACAACCTTGATGGTCTCACAGCCTGCCATGAACAAAGCCAGCAGGCTGATACACGCGATCTTCAGAAAGTTCATGTCAACTCCTTAGAGAGAAGAATGGGGTTCAGGCCAGTGAAAGTACATCGCTCCTCGTGGAGCCAGTCCAACCCAGAGTAGTGAGAGAGCTCAGGCAGCTGAAGGGTAGCTCCTTTTGGAGCACTGTCCTTGTTCTCCTTCGACTTCACTTCCGCTGGCGCTGGAGCGATTTCAGCCACCTCTTGGTAAACAGCGAACAGCACATCGTAGCGCTTCATGCTATCGCTCTCTTCAGCCTCCACCACCGGTTTGGACGGATCGCGTTTCTTGGGCACAGGGAGAGCCGTCGATAGCTTTTTGATGCGATCCTCCAGCTTATCGATAGTGCGCTCGCGTTCCAGGATAACCTGCTGGTTGGCCTGGGCCGTATCCTGCATCAGTTTGATCTCTCGATCCTTTTGCTCGAGTGCTTTGGCCAGCTGCTCAACCTTTTCATTAGCCTGCCGGAGTTCTTCGGTCTTGGTGTTGAGGATACCCTGCACACGCTCCGTCTCCGCTTTCTCTTTGGACGAACCATGGCTGTAGCCAATGAAACCGATGATCCCTGCGATCACCAGCGTTGCGATCCCTCCGATGAGAAAGGATCCTCTCTGTTTGTTTTGCATTTCACCCTCCTGTGAACAGTTCAGATTTGGTCTTGAGCCACGCATAACCGACTGCTGTAGCGTCGATCGCGTGCTCATCGAGATGGTCGATACCTCTAGGGAAGTGCTCCATGATCAACGGAGTCTTCTCTACAGCTTCTTTGACGATCTCTTTCCCTTTGATTCCAGCTACACCCAAGGACTTCTTCACAGCCTGGGGCGCAAGCTTCTGGAACCGCACCATGCGATTGTATCGCAAGACTTCGTCATAGAGCGTCGTAAGGACCTCGCTAAGGATCTGAAAGCTGTTAGGTTTCTTGCGATCAAAGAACGGGCTCTCAGTGACCACGATGTCGGGGCGGTAGATCTCCAACCAGGCTCTTAACCCTCTCCCCATCTGAAGACGCTTGATGACGCGTTCCTCGTGAACCTCGTCGTCGATACCACTGTCGTCGATCAGCCGTATAGCTTTCAAGGTCCCTGCTTCAATACCCAGGACCTTGCAATCATACTGGTCGATGCGATAGACAGAAACCCCGGTGTTATTCAAGCCTGGATCAAGGAACAGGGCGTTGAACACCCGATGGGTCTCTGGTCTATTCTGCATAGTGTTTAGTTGCTGACGGTGAGGAGAGGTTCGACGTTGCCGATGTCGAGGTTGAGGCGGGTCCCGTCTCGCAAGGAGTCCATCACCCAGGCTGTCGCCACGAAGGCCGTCACCTGTGCGTAGATGGCTTCGGTGTAGGACTGGTTGACGCCGTTGAAAGCGCCATTGACCGTCTTATCCACACCAGAGACGGTCACCAGCTCACTGATGATGCCGTATCCGTCTTCGTTCTCTCGAATACGGCAAGCGTTGATGAACTCCGTGACGTCTTCCGGCGTCATGATGAACGGAACCTTCATGGTGCTGGCCACGTAATCGCCCGTGGTGGTGACGGCGTTGTCAGTCACCAAGACCGGAGGCACGGGGTTCAGATCTTCCAGAGACGGTACGAAGGGGGTGGAGGTTGTAACGCCATCTTCCACCACCCGCAGTTCCAAAGCAGGGCGCGACAGCGACATGTCCAAGACACGGAGGTAATAGGCGATGTAGTCCACCCCGTGGTGGCGCTCCACCTTGCGGAGACGGTAGCGTACGCGCTGCTCCGGTGTCAGATCTTCACCGATGGGGCGCAGTACGAAGGGAAGCTGGTTGTACATGGCCGTGTGGCGGGGTGTGTGGTGCACTCCGACCCATTTGGTCTTTCCGTTACCACCGCGCAGGAAGTCGTGACCACCATCACCGATACCTACGTAACGGACATGCGGCATGTCTGTGTCGATCAGTTGAACATCAGCATGGATGCTCAGCTTTTGGTTGAGTGTGGAGTTCGGGAAGACCTCCAACTTCTTTCCAGTGTATTGACAGGTCTGAAGGATGCCTGCCATGGCGGTTCGGACGACATTGGTGTTGCTCAAGATACGCTCCTATGGATACAGTTAAAGGGTTTAGATCACAGACTGGCTGTAACGGGATTTGAGACGGGAGCGTGAAGACTCCGGAAGGTTGTGGAACGTGGTATACCCGGGAAGCAGGTGTTTGTTGTCGAGAGCTTCGTCCTGTCCGTCGTAGGTGATGTCAAGACTATAGGGCCTGAACGTGATGTTGGTAGTAGATTCCGAAGTCGACCTAGCGGCCACGGCACCTACCAGTTCGATCTCCGCGTCCTGTTCCGTAGACCCCGTCAGAGAACCTCCTCCCTTGACGCCGACATCCAAAGCAATCGCCTTGGGTGTAGCGCCAGACCCACTGCTGTCCAGAACAAAGACGTTCACATCCATGGACCTGGTTGTTTCACCGTAAGTGGAGAGGTTGCCAAGACGAATAGCAGGCCAGTTAATCAAGACGATATCGTCGTCGATGATGGAACTGGTGAACTGGATGGTGTAACTGCTCAGCTGTTTAGTGATAGCGATCATCGCAGCCTGGATGTTCTTCAATGTGAGGACACTGCCCACCTCTAAGCCTGTAGAAGCTTCGTAGATGGTCTTGGCCAGTTGAAGAGCTTCCTCATAGGAGTAGGCATATGGCGGAAGATCTTTCGATCTCAACCACGTGTCCATAGACAAAGTCTGGGTATCGTAGTCTTGTCGAACATCCTCATAGAGTCTCCGCACCATGTTCTCCACCATGGCGCGCTCATAGTGGTCACCCATGCTGGAGATGAGGTACCAGTGGAATAGACACTCCTCTGTCAATTTGCGAGCCAGAACATGGAAAGCACTGACCGACATCACTGGGTTGATGTCTGGCTGTCTCCGAACAATCTCTTCGGCGTGTCGACGAAGATTGTGCTTGGTAGTATCCACGACAGACAGCAGATCTTCCACAGTGGGTTTTGGAAGGATGCGCTGCTGCATGTTGATGTATTGCGGGACTTCCTGAATATCAAATCCCTCGGCCTTCAGGACCAGGTACTGCATGTAGAGGAAAGCGTCATGGGCGAACAGAGTCCGTGGCTCTCCTGTACCGGGATCTTTGAAGTTAATAACCACGTCATAGTAGCCGCGTTGACTGAGGTGAAACCATTCCCGGATAGCGACCATCTCAAAGGTCTCCGGTACCGCGTTGCTGTAGTCCACCATACTGGAATCCAACACCTTGGTCTGCACTTCCGCACTTCGGGAGAGACGGAAGCTCTTATCCATCGCCGTTCCGTACTGCTCGTAGTAGAGATTGTTTCCTGGAGATTCCGGTATTTCCTTGCGGAGCAACACATCGACCGAATGCCGATCTTCCAGATCCACGACCATGTGGTGGTTCAGAGGGTTCAAGAACGCGATCTGCTCCGGGATGTAATCCACCGTGAAGTCGTCAGTATGTCGAACCGAGTAAGAGCCGATAGGGATGCCTCGATCGGTCAGAAGGCGTTGGACCAGCTTCTTGAACTGGGAACTCTTTCCGTGATTGTGCTCCAGGTAGACGATGTTACGGTACAGCCACAGAGCTTGCTTCAACGTCAGATAGGGGAGGAAGCGGTCCAGTTCCCCGTGGCTACCCAAATACATCCGGACATGGAAGCTGTGGGCTTCCGGGGTCTTGCAGCGGGCAGTACGGAGATTCAGAAGCACAGGAAAGAGTTGTGTCATCAACACAGTCCAGAACGTCGTGCAGTATTCCGAATCAGACATGGCGAACTGGACGTTGTGCCACCGAGCGATCTGCTGCTTGATATGTTTCTCCAGATCAGGGATCAAGGAGCTTTCATTACTCTCCACGAGATGATCTGGATACCCCAGGATCGTACCGGACTCTGCTTCGATAGCGAGATCGATGTCAACTGGGGTGAGGATGCCGTCGATGACGCTCTTTTGATCAGGATAGCGTAGCAGGAGACGCTGGTAGGCCGGAGACCCCATCACATGGGCGTCTCTGGTCGCTGTATGGATCTCCAGGTTCTCTCGGGTGAATTCGATCTCCTCGAGGTTATCTATGGACACCACGGTCATTATCCGATCAGTGGGGTGGTACTGACCTGAGAGGTTCATGTAGTACTTCCATGTCTCTGGAAGCGAGGGATCCACTGCGCCAGACCCGTAGGTTTTAGCAACCGCCTCGTTCATCAACAAAGGCGCTTCATCGAACTTGACCACCAAGGTCTTGACCAACTGCATGCATTGGTCAAGATACTGGTTGAGGTAACTGTTTTGAGTAATAGACATAAGGAGTCTCCGATGCCAATAAGTGAGCAGAATGGTTTTGTATCCGAGGTTCGGAAGATCGTGCAACAGATGGGTGGTAAGAAACCCGCAGGCTCGATCTTGACCGATCCCGAACTGGCATCAGTGATTGCCAAACTTCAACGTCCTCGTGACCGTGTAGATACAGCGATCTCAAATCCGGATGGTGCGAGCGGCATGACCGTGGCAGGTGCTCAGGAGATCTCCCGGAGCATCATGGCTCGGATGGAGGATAACCAGAACACGATGCAGCTGTTTCCGGACATTGAGCTGGCAGAACAGATCGTCATCTCCTCCATCCTGGCGCCAAAGGATATGGGCTCGTCCGAGCTTATTTACAAGCTGACGGACAACCGTTTTCCAGCTGTCCTGACCAATGAACTGCTCGGTGTTCTCAAAGAACATATCTCCAAGAACTACAAGCTGAGAGAACAATGTTCGGACATTTTGTCTGACGCCATGTTCAAGAAAGGCAGTCATGTCAAAGCCATCCTCCCTGAATCGGCAGTAGATGAGCTCATCAACAGCAACAGCGTGGTCGCTACTGAAAACATCTTCCCTAGCGATATCTTTGCGGACCGCACAGGGAGCAGTCTGACCAGCATGAACCTCCTGGGAAGTCCTGTCCCCAAGGATACCACAGAACGCCGGAACCCGAAGTATGTGCTAGAGTCCATTGTGAATGCTGGTGCTGGCGTTAGTCCTTCCATTTACAACGAGGATGAATCTGTTCGAAAAGCACTTGAAGGTTTGGTCGAGGTCACTGACAACTACAACCTTCTGAAGTTCCAGAAACTGGTGGACGCTATCTCTGTCAGCTCTGTCCGCAAAGCTGTAGGCACACGCCTTGACAAGGCTTCGATGACCTTTGCCACGGAGAGCTACAAATTCTTCGAAGGAAAGAAGGCTGAAGGGAAGATGACGGAAGAGCAGATGAAACAACTGCTCTACCGCAACAGTGTGAGTCAATACAAGCCTTTCCTGACCATTCCGTCTAAGGACAATCTCCGCCGGAAGAGCGTCGGTCGCCCTATGGTGATCGACATCCCCAGTGAAGCCGCCGTACCGATCCATGTACCGGGCTCTCCGGAGAAACACATCGGATACATGGTCCCGGTGGATGCGGATGGAAACTTCATCACTCTGGGTAGCGCGTTTGACAACGCCACCGGTATGGCTGGTATGATGTCTTCGGACAAGAGCAACAGCTCTCTTGGTAGTCTCTTGACAGAGAAGGCTCGAAAGAACCTGGCTACTCAGAACGAGCAACCCACGATCGAGAATGCGACAGAAATCTACGCAGACATCATCGAGAAGGACTTTCTTCAGCGTCTGGCCAATGGGAAGTATGGTCGTGAACTGCGCATCGGTCGCAACATGGACATCATGCGCATCATGCTGATCCGGGCCTTGAAGGCGCAGTTCACCCGACTGGTCTACGTTCCTGCGGAGTACGTGACCTACTTCGCGTTCAAGTACCATGACAACGGGGTCGGGAAGTCCTATCTGGATGACCTGGCCAACATCACCAGCCTGCGGGCTCTGGTGTTGTTCTCTAAGACCATGGCTCGGGTTAAAAGCTCCATCGAGACCACCCATGTGAATGTCAAGCTGGATCCACGGGATCACGATCCTGCGGGAACCCTGGAGAAAGCCAAGCATCTCATCGCCAAGACCCGACAGCAGTTCTTCCCCCATGGTCTGAACCGGGTGGTGGATCTGACAGACTGGATCTCTCGCGCCGGTATCCAGATCACGTTCGAAGGCCATCCCAAGATGCCTACGACGTCGTTTGACTTTGAGACCAAGAACATGCAGCACCCTCCGCCGGACGATGGTCTGGAAGAGGACTTCCGCTACCAGACCTACATGCACTTTGGTCTGAGTCCCGACGCTGTGGATACGGCAGCCAAGTCGGACTTCGCCACGGTGATCGAGAAGAGCAGCATCATGTTCTCTAAACGGGTCACTGTTTGGAGCGACGCTTTCTCCGAGGATCTGACCGACTATGCGCGAAAGATCCTCAACAACGATAACGAACTGATCGATGCTCTGCTGGGAGTGCTCAAGAACCACAAGTCCGAGATCGATAGCATGATGACGGACGAGGAGAAGGAGTTCTACACCACACATCCCAAGGAGTTCTCGGAGTTTCTGATCTATCAGTTCTCCTCGTCTCTGAAAGTGGATCTGCCAAAGCCGGAGTTCACCAGCCTGCAGAACATGAATACTTCGTTCACTGACCGTGCCAACGCCTACAAGGCTGCGATCGAGTATGTCATCGACGAGAGCGTGCTGCCGTCCGATCTGGGTGGTGAGGCATCGAACTACGTGGCTACGCTCCAGAAGGTCTGGCTGGCTGGTCTCATGCGCAAGTGGATGGCTGAGAACAACTACGTGCCGGAAGTGATGGAGATCTCTCAGTTGAGCGAAGAAGGAAAGCCTGCGATCGACTTGCTGGAACTCACAGAGTCCCACAGCAAGAACCTCATGCTAGCTGTCGCTACTCTCCTCAACAAGGTGAAGTCTGCCCGTGTTGCTACCGATGCGGATCTGGCAAAGATCAACGCCGGTGATTCCAGTTCTTCTGGTGTCAGCAGCAGCTCTTCTAGTTCGTCCGAGGATACCGGAGGAGGCGAAGAGGGTGGTGGTGGTGAAGATGACTTCTCTTCCAATCCGTTTGAAGACAACGGAGGTGAAGAAGGAGGCGAGGGTGGCGATGCTGGGGGAGATGAGAATCTCACCGATCCAGGTAAGAACCCCTTCGCTTAAGAGAGCAGTCTAGAAGAAAAAGAAAGCCTTCTAGCGAACGAACCACAGACCCATGATGGAGCCTCTAAGGGCTCCATCATGGGTCTGTGTCGCTAACTGTAGCTGATGTCTTCCCAACGCTCTCTCATGCGCTGAATCGCCTCTTCAGGGACGTTGTGGATGCTCTTCCATTTGCCATCCATCACAACAATGGAAGGAACGATGTTCAACTCCTTACAGAGCTTGAAATAGGGTTCCATTTCAAACCGCTGTGTGAAGGTGTTTGACACCACCACGTTCTGACCAGCGTACAACGCTTTCATGGTTCCTTCCAGACACCAGTTGTGCGCTTGTTTGAGCTTTTCACGATCAAAGACGTAGACACCGTTAACCATCATGAACATATCAGCCTCAAAGTGCCGATAGCCCTTCTTGACGTACCACTGAGACTCTGTGCTCTTCCCACTTCCAGGAAGACCCCGTATCAATACAAGCAACATGTATACTACTCACATATAGTAAAGAAAAGAAAGAGAGGGATGAGCCCTCTCTTCACCGTGTCGTCACAACCCCAGGAGGAGCCCTCGCGGCTCCTCATGGGACTATGTCACGGCTTGAGACAGAAGATCGCTTTCATGTGGTCGTTCTGAAGTGGTCCAAACTCATCCATCACCTCACCCTTAGTCACAGCTTCATGGGGTTTGATCACCATGATCTTGAGGATGCGATCCTCCGTCACTGCGTCAGAGATGTGTCGGGTCAGACCCGTCAACGGGATATCCACCGGGTAGTCTTTGCAGGCTACACAGCGGACGAAACCGTCAATGATGCTGAACTCCTTGGGGGTGAACATAGCGGATTGGGCTGACTTGGCCGTCTTGCGACGGGGTCGGTTGCGGTGCAATAGACTGGTGTCTGTCTCTCCTTTGGCGCTGTTCTTGTAAGCAGCAAGGAGTTCCGTGAGGCGTTGTTCCGTCATCGTACGCGGGATCTCTCGAACCCGCTCGATAAAGGAGTGCCATTTCTGAGGGATCGCGTCCAGGTAGTCGTCCCGATAAACGTCCTCGAAGTATGCCCAGACTTCCTTCTCCAAGTAGTCATCCAAACCCTCCGAGGGTCCATCTTGACGGTACTTGGCAAGGTAGTCTTCGAACACTGCCTGAGTGGCTTCTATCAGGTAGTTCCACAAGAACGTCGTGCGTGACAAGTAGTACGAGATGTTGTCTTTGGAGGACGAGTCAGGTACGAAGCTCTGGTGTCGCCAGAGCGTGCCTTCCTTCTCCGTCTCCATATCACACCTCCACGGCGTTGTACACGTCACCGTCCTCGTAAGAGCGGTGGATCGCGTACCGTGCGCCGTCACTGGTCACCAGCAGGATCTGCGAGGTCCGGATGTTCAACAACGAGGACTGTGCCCGCACCGCCTTGATCAGACGATGCAGCAGAGGGGTTCCTTCGGGCGTCATGCGCTTCGGAGCACCCTCGATGGTGTAGCCCAGTTCTGCTGCTGTGGCCGTCACATACAGCAGGTTGTAGGCCACAGTCAGCTGCATGGAATGCCAGCCACCCGTGTCACCCACCGACGCATAGACATCCACAGGCTCACCAGCCGCTTCGCCCAGATCCACTTGTCCCACACCCGCCAGGTCCAGGAAGAGTTCTTCCATGACATCACGCTGGTAGTTTGTGTAGGCCTTGTTGTACATGCCGTTGTATTTGTCCGACAGGTACTTGCTCAGACTGGGTGCGTCTTCCACGAAGGAAGTGACACGCACCTTGGGCAGCGACAAGCTGTTTGCAAGGAAGTCGTTCACGATACCCGTGAGTACACGGTCGATCTGAGAAACGGCGTCCAGAGCAATACGCAGACCTGCCCCAGAGGGAGCTTCTTGCGCATACTTGCTGAGTACCGTGCCAAGATCTGCAAACGTACCACAGGCCTTCAGCTTGTTGCGCAGAACATCCAGGGACTCCACAGACAGCACAGGATGTGCTACCAGCCCGACGGTCGAGAAGATGTCGAGTCCGTCTGCGAACTTCGACAGGTAGCGACCACGCGCCATGACACCGATTTCCCCCAGGCTGCTACCAGCCAACACAGTCTTGTCATAGTGGGTCTCACTAGGCTTCTTGCGTTCAGCTGCAGCTTCTTGGTGCTCGACCGCTTCTTCGAAACGACGGCGAAGCGGAGGTGTCGGCACCTTGTACTTCTGACCGAAGTAGATGATGGAATGTGCGTCGCGGTCCATTTTTTCGATTTCTCCCGTAATGTGGGTGACTTTTTCTTCCACCTTCTTGTCAGACGCAGGTGCTTCTGTCTTGGCTTGATCGCGCTGTACACGGGACTGCTGCGGGGCACGAGCAGGAGGCGTGGCACCGCCACCGCCGGGGTGAGCGAGTGCGGTAGGACGCACAGCTGGTGGCCGTGCACCATAAGAGCGAACAGCCGGTGCAACAGGCGGGTTGCCGGGACGTCCAGCGTATCCGGAACGCACAGGAGCTCCTCGGTTGTAGAGAGCACCCAAGGCGCTGATGCGGTCCTCGTATACACGGAAGTTGTCTTCCGCTGCACGGACATGCTCAGGAGCCATGCTCCGCATCAGATCCGGATGCGTGACGATCAACATGCTGGTGAACAAGGTCAAGGTTTCCTTGACAGCAGAATTCAAAGCCAGGTGAGGGCTTCCGTATTGTCCGTCACGGAACATCAACACGGCCGTATCGCAGACCATCTTGACGACGTCTGCGAAAGCGTTGTTTGCCCAGTTCATGTCACTGAGCATATTGTAGCAGAAGACACGGGGACCAGATTGTCCCGACATGTAACTGGCTTCGTTGGCTACAGCAGCTGAAGCTGCTGTAAGAAGAGGTTCGGCCTCGTGAAGAAGCTCAACCCGAGGAACGTAGGGTGGGTTGTTGTTGGGGTATTGAACGGGTTGGGACAGAAGTTCGTGGTCAGGATAGGGCAAGGGCATGGATCGCTCCGTGGATATTGCTGTCGGGTTTAGAAAGTCTTACAGCGTGACAGACAGAACACTGTAGACGGGTTGGAAAACGGATGAAACTTAGTACGTGAACCATTTGCGGTTCGCGTCAATCAGTTCCTTGTACTTCAGGGATTCGACGACTGTGTAGGTACGGCCTTCGAGCGGAGCCCACATATTCAACCGAGCGATCGGTGTCGGTGTAGGCTTGGGCAGGTTCAGGATAGAACCCAGGGTAACCATGCTGAGGTCGATCCGATGTTGCGGACCTACAACAACGCGGTTGTTTTGCTGTCGACCAGCTCCGACCTGACTTTCCTGTTCAGCCAGGACAGCTGTGATCTTGGGGTACTTGTGGTCCCCGGAGTAGTTGACAGGCGTGGCGACAATCTTGCCTGATGACAAGCTGAAGATCTTCCCGGTCGGAACATAGCGGTTGAAGTTCTCCGTCACATCCTTGAGGGTGATGTTGTTGTTCCGGCGCTTCTCCGCTTTCTTCAGTTCGAAGTTGACCTTCACGAAACCGGAGATAATGTCGTACAACAGGTAGTACAGCACCTCCAGGTTCTTACCATAGACCTCTTGACCACGACCCTGCTTCTCTTGGAGCATCTCGTCGAAGTTCGAGTTGATGTAGTAAAGCATGTCGTAGTAGTCGTTCAGGAAGATTTCGCGCTCTGCGAGTTTGTCCTTCACAACAGTATCTAGGTAGCTATCGAGGCTCTCTAAATGCTCCTGGATGTCCATGTAGAGACGACCGTCACCGTACTCGCCGCTGAAAACGATGTGTCCGATGAGGATCATCCACTCCGAAGGTCGATCCAAGATGGATGCGTCGGGTCGGAAACGGGTGGGGAAGTTATCCGCCACGTAGAAGAACGCTACGATCATGCCTTCGATCGCTTTGCTCCACTGCTCCCTCCGTATCGCCAGACGAACACTGTGTCTCGCATACGGCTTGGAGATGAATCCGTTCGGAGGCACTCCAGTGGACTTGTAGATGATCCACTCGTCCTTCGGATAGTTCTCTTCACTGATCTCCGTACCACCGACGACAGGAACGATCCCTGTAAAGCGTTTGAAGGCTTCACTGAACCCGTACTTGGCGAACAAGTAATGCGGGAGCGTAGTCAACGCCTTAGTCGTTACCCGAACACCTGGGTTCTTCTTCATGCGGTGGATCATGGACCAAACCACATAACGTGTTTCTGGGCGACCATCGATCACGACCGTATGGTAAGTACGACGCATGATGTTACGATCCCTCTGAAGACGCACAAAGATCGTACCGCGACTGGGTGTGAACACCTTGTCAGACAGAACAGGAACCAGATGGTAGCGCGTACCTCCCAAGTAGATGATACCTGCCGGTAGAACGTAAGGCAGGTAGATATAGCGCGTGATGCGGTGCATCACGCCATCCATGTCCGTGAACGTGAAGTAATACTTCATCAGGTTCAGGGTGCTCTTTGCCAGATCAAAAGTCCGGCGGTTGCTACGAGGACGGGTGATCTCCTCGTACTCTTCCTGGGTCGTACAGGGCTCGTATCCGTCATAGGTGACGGATGGCGGAAAGCTGGCACAGACAGAGCGCAGCTGGGCGTCGAGATACTCCTCCATGTGTTTCACGGCGCCTACTGCGATACCGTCCATGACTTCCCGGTTCATGGGAACAGCGTAACGTGCTGTCATACGAGTGAATAGTCGATGCATCGGACCTCTTCTTGTTTTTGACAAGTACCCATCTTGGCTAGAGACTCTGAGGAGAGGGTCTTAGCCAAGATGATATCAGTACCTAAACATAATTTGCTTTTCCACCCCCTGTAGAACGAAGGATGACAAAAGCACCTGCAATGCCCATGATGAAGGCCGGGACATACTTGAGGATCTCGCTGTAGTCCTTGCGCTGACTACTGCGGGATTCGTAGTAGTCATCGCGGTGGCGGCTCCGAGACTCGTAGTAGTCTTTCCGATTCATGGAGTCTCTTTCAACCGCCTCCTTCTCCAGTTGACGGATGCGGTCCGTCAACTGGGTCTTCTCCTGGAGCTCTTGCATCAGCATGCGGTGTCGTTCTTCCCGAACACGTTCCAACTCAGCGTTTGTCTGGCGTTGCTCCGTAAGGAAGGCAGCCCATCGGTTCTCCATGATCTTGAGATCATGTCCTGACTGAGACTCCTCCATCTTACGCTCCATGTTAACCACCTTGAGCTGCTCGGTGTCGTGGACCAGCTTTGCCTTCGGATCTCCGTTGGTGTAAGCATGTTCCTTGGTGCGGTAAACACCATGGTCACGTTCAGCCTCCTCGTAGGTGTATTTCACCGTGGTGCGGGTGATGTCACCGTTGATGTCGCTGTTCATGGTCGTGATGTAAACACCAGACTCCAGCTTCGGGTCTTCAAAAGTGGGGATGGTGATCACGTCCTTACCACTGAACATGTAGCGGCGACCTGCCAGTCCTTCGTTGTCGATGGCTCGCACCATGATGCCGACATGTCCTGGCGTGGGTTTCACACGCCCCACCTCTAAGGCGGCGAGACCCTCGCTGCTGTTGGGATGAGGTACACGCGCCAGACTGGGATGAATGGAGACCAGGCAGTCGGTCTCACGGATGTACATCGCTTCCAGCTTCGAGAGCTGCGCGTAGTTGATATACACCACGGCGGTCTGGGAGAAGCTGCTGAGACCTCGGACCTCTCCTTCCCGCATCTGCTCAGACAAGATGCCGTCCAAATAGACAGAAGCATCTTGGGTCATGGGGTAGACCTTTTGCTCCAGCCGATGGGCTTCCAAGACGTTCTTGGTCACCCTCACGCCTTCAGAGCGACTGATGGTGGTGGTGATACGGATCTCCAGATGCCGATCGTTGCGGCGAGACAATGTCTCATCCGTGTTGGCTGGCAACACTGTCACTATACCAGCCTGTGTTTTAAGGTACAGCATGGTCTTG
>JACCEC011121368.1_pt1 | contig 15432 bp, 13 predicted proteins | sample 7450121 | NCBI WGS metagenome assembly JACCEC01 (sample SAMN15323455, study PRJNA562643) | freshwater metagenome | isolation source: river surface water | place: USA:Blue River Watershed | collected 2017-08-18 | reverse complement strand
CGGCATCGTTGGCGCCCACGCCCAGGCCCAGCCGCATGTGGGTCAGCAGCAGCTCGCGATGCAGCATGGCGTCGCGGGTGACCACCGAGCCCATCAGCACATCGCCGCCGCCGCTCGGGTACTTGGTCAGCGCCTGCATCACCACATCGGCGCCGAGCTCGAAGCCGCAGAACGCCACGCCAGCGCCCCAGGTGTTGTCGAGCGCACTCACGATCGGGCGCGCCCTGCCCTCATTGGCAGCGCGGACCAAGGCAGTGAGCGCTGGCAGATCAGGAAATTCGAGCGTGACCGATCCGGCCGCTTCCAGCCAGACCAGCCGGGTCGCTGGTCCGATCTTCGCCGCCAGGTCGGCCGGGTCCAGCGGATCGTAGTAGCGCGTCTGGATGCCCCAGCCCGCGAGCTCGACCGCAGCGAAGGACTTGTTGGGGCCGTAGGCGTTGTGCGGGATCAGCAGCTCGTCGCCGGCGCGCAGGAAAGCCATGTCCACCAGCGCGATCGCCGCCAGCCCGCTGGGCGCCAGCACGCAGTGCGCGCCACCTTCGAGCGTGGCGATGCGCTCCTCCAGCGTGAACGTCGTCGGTGTGCCGTGCAGGCCATAGGTATAGGCCGACTTGTCCTTCCAGTCGCGCGATCGCAGCGCGGCGACGTTCGGAAAGAACACGGTCGAGGCCTTGTGCACGCCCGGTGCCGGGGCGTCGAAATCGGCCGGCGGCCGGTAAGCGTGGTGGATCAGTGCGGTCGGCGACAGCACGGGGGCCAGGGCGGCGTTGGCTTGGAGATCAGACATGGACGGATGGTAGCGTCTCCACCTCGAACCCCACCACGCTGCGCGCTGCCTTGCTGAACTCGACCCCGACCAGGTGGATGGGCTCGCCGCGTGCCCTGTACTTGTCGGCGTAGGCGCGGTCCCTGATCTGCTGCAGCGCCCGGCCGTCGGGGACCAGCTCGACCACCTTGAATTCGAACAGCCAGACCTGGCGCTCGAACAGCACCGTCATGTCGATGCGGCCCCGGTTCGTCACATCTTCGAGCCGGATGTCCAGTCCCAGCGCAGCGAAGTGGCTATAGAAGATGCTGGCGTAATAGCCCTCGAACTGCGCCAGCGGCGAATTGCGGTACCAGTCGTGCGGGATGCTGGCGAAGAAGGCGGTGAACAGCGCCTGCAGCCCGGCGAAGTCCCCGGCCTGCAGCAGGCGGTAGAGCCGGCTGACCTGGGGTCCTGGCACCGAAGGGTCGCCGCTCAGGCGCTGCAGCAGGCTGTCGTTGAGGCTGGCCTGCACTTCCAGATTCGGGTACTTGAGCGTGAACTCGGCGCGGCCGGGGATGCGCCAGACGCTGCCGACGGTCAGATAGCCGGTCTGGAACAGCAGCGCCTCGGTGCTGATCTGCTCGACGTCGAAGTTGCCCAGCAGATTCTCCTGCGCCACGAAGGCCTGCAGCTGGGGCGTGAACATGCCACGCTGCGTCAGCACGTCGATCAGGAAGGTCGGCGTGCCAGTCTCGAACCAGTAGGGATGGAACTCGCGCCGGTCGAACAACGACAGCAGGTCGAAGGGGTTGTAGACGCTCGTTCCGGTCCAGTTGTAGCCGTTGTACCAGATGCGGATCTGCGCCCGGTCCAGTCCCGGCAGTTCCGGGGCGAACACCGTATCGACATCCTCATCGGTATAGCCGCAGATCGCCGAGTAGCGCGGATCGACGGTGATGTCCTTGAGGTTGTTCAAGCCAGAGAACAGCGACACCTTGCTGAACTTGCTGACGCCGGTCAGCATCGCGAACTGGATATGCGCGTCCTGGCCCTTGATGACCGAATAGAGGTCACGCAGGCCGTCGCGCATCTCGCGCGCTATTCCCGGCTCGGTGATGTTGTCGAGGATGGGCTTGTCGTACTCATCGACCAGCACCACCGCGCGCTGGCCGTGGCGCGCCCTGGCCTGGCGGATCAGCTCGCCGAACTGGCCCGGCACATCGAGTCCGGGCGGAAAGGTGACGCCCAGGCGCTCGGCGTTCTGGCGCAGGTTGTCGAGGATGCGCTGCTGCAGCCGCTCGGCGCTGTGCAGCACGCCATCGGCAAAGCTGATGCGGATGACGGGATAAGTCCTGGACCAGTCCCAGTTCGCCTCGGCGTGCAGGCCGTCGAACAGCGCCCGGTTGCCCTCGAACAGCTCGGCCAGCGTGTCGATCAGCAAGCTCTTGCCGAAGCGCCGCGGCCGGCTCAGGAAATAGAACGATCCTTCCCGCACCAGGCGCAGCAGCCAGGGCGTCTTGTCCACGTAGTAGCAGCCCTGCTCACGCAACTTGGCGAAGGTCTGGATGCCAATGGGGAGTTTCTTGCGTGTCATCCCGGATCGCCGGCAACGGACCAGTGGCCTCAGCCCTGCCGCTCCAGCAGGTCCTTCGGTCGCAGGCTGTCGTAGCTCTCGAACGGTTGGTGGATCCAGGGATTGGTCGCCAGGAACTCGACCGAGTAGTCGGGCTGGAACACCGAACAGGCCTTGGTCCAGATCACGGCACTGCGCAGTTCGGTGATCGGCTGGTAATTGTGGCGCAGCTGGTCGATCACCGCGCGCAACGTGTGGCCCGAGTCGGCCAGGTCATCGACCAGCAGCACGCGGCCGGCGATCTCGCCCTTGGGCGTGGTGATGTAGTGCGCGATGTCGAGATGGCCCTGCACCGTGCCGGCCTCGGCGCGGTAGGAGCTGGTGGACATGATCGCCAGCGGCACATCGAAGATGCGCGACAGGATGTCGCCCGGGCGCAGGCCGCCGCGCGCCAGGCACAGGATGGTGTCGAACTGCCAGCCCGACTCATGGACCTGGAGCGCGAGCTTCTCGATCAGTCCATGGTATTCGTCGTAGCTCACATAGAGGTGCTTGCCGTCTTCGCTCAGCATTTCGGTTCCGCAATGGGTTTCAGGATGTTCCCCGGGACAGATGCAAGAAGCGGCCCTGGGGCCGCATGCATCAGGCGTAGGGATGTCGGATCAGGATGGTGTGATCACGGTCCGGACTGGTCGAGACGACATGGATCGGCACGCCGGTGACGGCCTCGATGCGCCGCAGATAGGCCTGCGCGTTGGCCGGCAGGTCCTCGTAGCGGGTCGCGCCAACCGAGGATTCGGTCCAGCCCGGCAGCGTCTCGTAGATCGGCTGGCAGCGCGAGATCTCGTCGGCGCCCATCGGCAGCAGGTCGATCTGCTCGCCGTCGAGTTCATAGCCGATGCAGAGCTTGAGCTCGCTCAGGCCGTCGAGCACGTCGAGCTTGGTGATGCACAGGCCCGACAGGCCGTTGACCTGTGCCGAGCGCTTGAGCAGCGCGGCGTCGAACCAGCCGCAGCGGCGCGAGCGGCCGGTGGTGGTGCCGCGCTCGGCGCCGACGGTGGCCATGTGGTAGCCGGGGTTGCCTTCGGTTTCCCAGTCGAGTTCGGTCGGGAACGGGCCGCCACCGACGCGGGTGCAGTAGGCCTTGGTGATGCCCAGCACATAGTGCAGCAGGCCCGGGCCGACGCCGGCACCGGCGGCGGCGTTGCCGGCCACGCAGTTGCTCGAGGTCACGAACGGATAGGTGCCGTGGTCGACGTCGAGCAGCGTGCCCTGCGCGCCTTCGAACAGCAGATTGGCGCCAGCCTTGTGCGCCTCGTTGAGCTCGCGCGAGACATCGGCCATCATCGGCTTGATCTGCTCGGCCTGCTCCATCGCCTGCGCATAGACGGGGTCGAACTGGATCTGGCCGTCCTGCATGAACGGCGCCAGTGTGGCGTCCCAGCTCATGTCGGCGCTGCCCAGATAGGTGGTCAGCGCATGGTTGTGCAGCTCGAGCAGCTCGCGCAGCTTGGCGGCGAAGCGCTCGGGGTGCTTCAGGTCCTGCACGCGCAGCGCCCGGCGCGCGATCTTGTCCTCGTAGGCCGGACCGATGCCACGGCCGGTGGTGCCGATCTTCTCGGCGCCGGCACGGGCCTTGGCGGCCTCGCGCGCGATGTCGATCGCGGCGTGGAAGGGCAGGATCAGCGGGCAGGCCTCGCTGATGCGCAGGCGCGACCTGACCTCGACGCCGGCCTGCTCCAGACCTGCGATCTCTTCGAGCAGCTTGGTGACCGACAGCACCACGCCGTTGCCGATGTAGCACTTGACGCCGGCGCGCATGATGCCGCTGGGAATCAGGTGCAGCGCGGTCTTGACGCCGTTGATCACCAGCGTGTGGCCGGCGTTGTGGCCACCCTGGAAGCGCACCACGCCACAGGCGGTCTCGGTCAGCCAATCGACCAGCTTGCCCTTGCCCTCGTCACCCCACTGGGTGCCGACGACGACGACGTTGCGCCCGGGCTGGGCCTTGAAATTGTTTTCGCTCATGGGGATACCGTTTTCTTGTGGGCGGGGTCAGGCTGCCAGGGGCTGCACCACCCAGGCGCCGTCTTGCGCGACGAGCGCGCGGTTGCAGTGGAACTCGTCCACCTCATGTTCGTGGCCAGGCAGGACGCAAACCACGGTCTGGCCGGCTGCGCGCAGCGCGGCGATGGCGGCGCGCAAGTCCGGCTCCGGCCCCCAGGGGGCGCGGATCGCGGACTGCAGCGCCGGTGCGGCGGCTGCCGACACCAGTTCCTTCAGGTCGAGGCTGAAACCGGCTGCCGGACGCTTGCGCCCGAACACGCCGCCAACCTCGTCGTAGCGGCCGCCGCGCACCAGCTCGCGCAGGCCGCCGGCCGGGCCGCCAAAGAGCGAGAAGCGCACGCCGGTGTAGTAGGCATAGCCGCGCAGGTCGGCCAGGTCGAACGACAGGCGGGCACCTTCGAGCTGGCCGGCCAGCCAGCGCAGGTCGCCCAGCGCGCGATCGAGCAAGGCGCTCGGGCGCAGGCGGCGCGCGGCCTCGTCGAGCACGGCCGCGTCGCCATAGAGTCCGGGCAATGCCAGCAGGCTGTCACGCACCTCGGCCGGCAGATCCCGGCTCAGGGTGGCGAGCTCGGCGCTGTCCTTGGCCGCCAGCGCGGCATGGATAGGCGCAACCCGTGCAGGCTCCAGCGTCAGGCCGGCGAGCACCGAATCGATGATGCGCACGTCGCCCAGGTCCACCGTCTGCTCGAGGCCGGCAGCGCGCAGACTGGACTGTGCGAGCTCGATCACCTCGAGGTCGGCCTCCAGGCCGGCATGGCCATAGATCTCGGCGCCGAACTGCAGCGGCTCGCGCGTGCCATGCGGACGATCGACACGCGCATGCAGCACCGGGCCGCAATAGCACAGGCGCGTGACGCCCTGGCGGTTGAGCAGATGGGCGTCGATGCGCGCGACCTGCGGCGTGGTGTCGGCGCGCAGGCCCAGGCTGCGCCCGGAGAGCTGATCGACCAGCTTGAAGGTCTGCAAGCCCAGCGCCTCGCCGGTACCGGTGAGCAGCGAGTCGAGGTGCTCGATCATCGGCGGGATGACGAGCTCGTAGCCGTAGCCGCGCGCGCTGTCGAGCAGCGCGCGGCGCAGGTCTTCGATCTGCCGGGCCTCTGAAGGCAGGACGTCGGCGATTTGATCCGGCAATAGCCAGGCGGACATGGGGGTATCGGGGGACTGTTAAAAAAAGGATTTTACCGGGTCGCGGCAGCAACCCGGTGAAAAAGCGGCAGGCCGGTGGCTCAGCGCTTGTCGGCGGCCGATCCGCTCGAACGCATGGCCTTGAAGAACTCGCTCGACGGGTCGAGCACCAGCACATCCGTCTTGTTGGCAAAGCTGGCCTTGTAGGCCTCCAGGCTGCGGTAGAACTGCGCGAAGGCCGGGTCCTTGCCGAAGGCCTGGGCGTAGAGGCGGGCCGCTTCGGCGTCACCTTCGCCCTTGATCTTCTGCGCGTCGCGGAAGGCCTCGGCGACCAGCACCTCGCGCTGGCGGTCGGCGTCGGCGCGGATCTTCTCGCCATCGGCCGAGCCGGTCGAGCGCAGCTCGTTGGCGACACGCTTGCGCTCGGCCTCCATGCGGTCATAGACCGACTTGGTGATGGTCTCGGCGTAATCGACGCGCGTGATCCGCACATCGACCACGTCCATGCCCCAGGGCTTGTCGGCGCCGCGCACGGCGGCGAGCACCTCGCGCTTGACGTCGGCCATCAGCTGCTCGCGCTGGCTGGAGAGCAGCTCCTTGACGGTGCGCTTGTTGACCTCCTGCTGGAAGCTGTTGCGCACCACGCGCTTGAGCTGATCGGCACCGGCGCGCTCGTCGAGGCCGACGTTGCGGATATAAGCCTGCGGCTCGGAGACACGCCAGCGCACGTACCAGTCGATCACGACGCGCTGCTTCTCGGCAGTCAGCGTCGGCTCGGTGTCGCTGCTCTTGAGCGTGAGCAGGCGCTTGTCGATGTAGGAGACGTTCTGGAACGGCGGCGGCAGCTTGACATGCAGGCCGGGCTCGGTGATGACGCTCTTGATCTGGCCCAGCGCATAGACCACGCCGAACTGGCGCTGATCGACGACGAAGAGCATCGAGCTGGCCAGCGCGAGCGCGACCAGCAGGGTCGAGAGGAAGAATCCGATTCTGTTCATGTGGGTCTCCCGTTCAACGCGCGTCGCGCTCACGCGAGCGCTCGCTGTCACGGCTGCGCGAGCTGCTCGCCGTGGCGGCCGGACGGGTTTCAGGTGCCGCCGGCGCGACGGCTGGCTCGGCCTGGGCACTGAGCTGCATGATCTTGTCCAGCGGCAGATAGAGCATGTTCGAGCCCTGCTTGCTGTCGATCAGCACCTTGCTGACGTTGCCGTAGATCTGCTGCATCGCCTCCAGGTACAGGCGCTCGCGCGTGACCTGCGGCGCCTTGGCGTACTCGGTCTGCACCAGGCGGAAGCGCTGCGAATCACCCTCGGCCTGCGCGACGATGCGTGCCTTGTAGCCCTCGGCCTCCTGGAGCAGGCGCGACGCCGTGCCCTTGGCGCGCGGCACCACCTCGTTGGCGTAGGCCTCGGCCTCGTTCTTGGCGCGCTCGCGCTCCTGGCCGGCTTTCAGGACGTCATCGAAGGCGGCCTGGACTTCCAGCGGCGGGCGCACGCCGCCTTGCTGCAGGTTGATGCCGACGACCTCGATGCCGAGTGCGTAGCGGTCGAGGATGGACTGCATCAGGGCGCGCACGCGCGGGCCGATCTGGTCGCGCTCATCGGCCAGTGCCGCATCCATTTTCATCTTGCCTACCACCTCGCGCACCGCAGTCTCGGCTGCCTTGCGCACCGCGTCTTCGGGGTCGCGGCTGTTGAACAGGAAGGCGCGCGCGTCGCTGAGACGGTACTGGACCGCGAACTTGATCTCGACGATGTTCTCGTCCTCGGTCAGCATGGCCGACTCGCGCAGGCCCGTGGCGCGCATGACCGCGTCGCCGCCGACGTCGAGCGAGCGGATCTGGGTCGCGTTGACCGTCTCGTGGCGCTGGACGGGATAAGGCAGGCGCCAGTTGAAGCCGGCACCCACCGTGCCGTGGTAGCGGCCGAACTGCGTGATGACGGCCTGCTGGCCTTCCTGCACGATGAAGAAGCCGGTGCCGAGCCAGACCAGCACCAGCGCGCCACCGATCAGGCCCAGGCCGATCCCTGTGCCCCTGGGGCCGGGCTTGAAGCCGGGAAGCTGGCCGCCGGACTTGCCGCCCCCCGATCCGCCAAACAGGCCCGAGAGCTTGCGATTGAAGTCCTGCCAGAGCTCGTCGAGATCGGGCGGCCCCTGGTTCGGGCCGTCAGGACGTCGGGGGCGCTGCGGATCGGAGCCGTCGGACTTGCCGTCGTCGCGTCCCCAGCGGGGATCGTTGAGGTTGAACACGCCCTTGATGCGGTCCCAGCGGACCGCCCGCGGGCCAGTCAGATTGAAGTTCATGTAAGACGGTATTGCGATGGATGGAGGCTATTGTGCCGAATCCTCTGCGTTGGCGTGACCTTCGGGGTCATCGGGCTGCTCACCCAGGCGGGCCAGCAGCCGCTCGGCGAGCAGGCCGCGCAGCTCGGCCAGCCCGGCGCCGGTGTGCGCGCTCAGGAAGATGCGCGGCACGCTCTCGCCCTCGAGCTCGATGCTGTCGACGCGCTGCAGCGGCTGGCGCTCCTCGGGCACGAGGTCGAGCTTGTTGAAGACCAGGATCTGCGGCAGGTCGTCGGCACCGATCTCGCGCAGCACGCGCATGACCTCGGCGATCTGCTCGGGGTGCTCGGGGTTGGACGCATCGACCACATGCAGCAACAGGTCGGCGTCGCGCGCCTCCTGCAGCGTGGCGGCGAAGGCCTCGACCAGGCCGTGCGGCAGATCGCGGATGAAGCCCACCGTGTCTGACAGCGAGACGCTGCGCCCGACCTCGCCCAGGTAGAGCTGGCGCGTCGTCGTGTCGAGCGTGGCGAAGAGCTGGTCGGCCGCGTAGGCGCGCGCCTTGACCAGCGCATTGAACAGCGAGGACTTGCCGGCGTTGGTGTAGCCGACCAGAGAGATGGTGAACGCCTCGCGCCGCTCGCGCTGGCGCCGCTGCGTGCTGCGCTGGCGCTTGACCTTCTCCAGCCGCTCCTTGGTGCGCTTGATCGCGTCGCCGATCATGCGGCGGTCGAGCTCGATCTGCGTCTCGCCCGGGCCGCCGCGCATGCCGATGCCGCCGCTCTGGCGCTCGAGGTGGGTCCAGCGCCGCACGAGCCGGGTGCTGAGGTACTGCAGGCGCGCGAGCTCGACTTGCAGCTTGCCCTCGTGGCTGCGCGCGCGCTGCGCGAAGATCTCCAGGATCAGCAGCGTGCGGTCGTTGACCGGCATGCCGAGGTGGCGCTCGAGGTTACGCTGCTGCGCCGGGCTCAGGGCCTGGTCGAACAGGATCTCGCGCGCACCGTGACCGAGCGCGAGCGCCTTGATCTCCTCGGCCTTGCCGGAACCGATGAACAGCGCCGGGTCGGGCGCGCGGCGCTTGCAGGCGATGCGATCGACCACGCGGTAACCGGCGGTCTGTGCGAGCTGGGCGAGCTCTTCGAGCTCGGCGTCGAAATGGGGAAACCCCAGGTCGACACCGACGAGCACGACGCCCGGCAGCTCGGCCTGGGGTTTTTTGCTGTCGCTCAATGTTTCAGGCAGCTTCGGCCGGCGCGGCGCTGAACTGGACCGGACGGCCCGGAACGATGGTCGAGATCGCGTGCTTGTAGACCATCTGGGTGACGGTGTTGCGCAGCAGCACGACGTACTGATCGAAGGACTCGATCTGACCTTGCAGCTTGATCCCGTTGACCAGGTAGATCGAGACCGGCACATGCTCGCGGCGCAGCTGGTTCAGGAAGGGGTCTTGCAGGAGTTGGCCTTTGTTGTTGCTCACGATATGTTCCGTGTTCAGAAGAGTTTGGAGAAATAGACCATACCACAGCCAGCCCGTTTCGTCCGGACCGGCGGCTGAATCATTCGTCGTAGGGGTTGGCCGAGGTCTTGAACTCGATGCGCAGCGGCGTGCCGACCAGATCGAAGGCCTTGCGGAAACGCCCCTCGAGGAAGCGCCGGTAGGCGTTGTCGACGTTGTCGAGCGAGTGGCCGTGGATCACGCTCCCCGGCGGGTTCTTGCCGCCGTGCTGCGCATGGCGCATCTTGGGGCGGTACATGCCGCCGCGCTTGGGCGCCTGCAACGTGATCGACTCCTGCAGCAGGCGCGTGAGCAGTGGCGTCGGCATCTTGACCATCGCCGACGCATAGGCCTTGGCGATCGAGGTCCACAGCGGGGCGATGCCCTGGCGCTTCCTGGCCGAGATCATGTGCAGCGGCGCGAACTTCAGGAAGCCGAGCCGGCTCTCGATCGAGCGCTGCAGGGTTTCGCGCTGGTAGCTGTCGATCGCATCCCACTTGTTGATCGCCAGCACGACGGCGCGCCCGCTCTCGAGCGCGAAGCCGGCGATATGCGCGTCCTGGTCGGTCACGCCTTCGGTGGCGTCGAGCAGCAGCAGCACGACATGCGCGTTCTCGATCGCCTGCAGCGTCTTGACGACCGAGAACTTCTCGATCGCCTCGAAGACCCGGCCCTTGCGGCGCAGGCCGGCGGTGTCGATGAGCTCGAACTTCTGGCCGTTGCGCTCGAACGGCACCGAGATCGCGTCGCGCGTCGTCCCCGGCATGTCGAAGGCCACCAGGCGCTCCTCGCCGAGCCAGGCGTTGATCAGCGTCGATTTGCCGACGTTGGGGCGGCCGGCGACCGCCAGCTTGATCACGGTCTCCTCGGGCGCGGCCTCCTCGACCTCGTCGGGCCAGATCAGCTTGTCGAGCGCGGACTCGACCATGGAGCGCACGCCCTGGCCGTGCGCGGCCGAGACCGGCAGCACCTCGCCCAGGCCGAGCTCGTAGAACTCGACCAGCTGCGCGCCCTCCTTCATGCCTTCGGCCTTGTTGGCCACCAGCAGGGTGGGCTTGGCGAGGCGGCGCAGGTAGTTGGCGATGTCGTGGTCCTGCGCGCTGATTCCCGCGCGCGCATCGAGCACGAAGATGACGACGTCGGATTCGGCCACCGCCTGCTGCGTCTGGCGGGCCATCTCCTTGAAGATGCCGCTGCCGGCGTCGGGCTCGAAGCCACCGGTGTCGATGACAATGAACTCGCGCTTGCCCAGGCGCGCGTTGCCGTAGTGGCGGTCGCGCGTGAGGCCGGGGAAGTCGGCGACGATGGCGTCGCGCGTCTTGGTCAGGCGGTTGAAAAGGGTGGACTTGCCGACGTTGGGTCGGCCCACCAGGGCGATGACAGGTTTCATTCGGGGCGCCAGGCGTAGAGTGCGCCTTTGCGTGTCAGGGCCAGCAGGTTTTGACCTGCCAGCAGGGGAGCGGAGACGATGGCCGAGCCGTCGGTGGACAGGCGGTTGAGCAGCTTGCCGTCGTCGCGCGCGAGCACGTGGACATGGCCCTGCGCGTCGCCGATGGCGACCGAGCGGCCGGCAGCCAGCGGCGCGGTCAGGCCGCGGTTGAGCAGCAGGTCGGACTGCCACAGGACTTCACCGCCTTCGGCCTTCCAGGCCATGACGCGGCTGTTGCTCTCGACGCCATAGAGGGTCGCGGCATCCGAGGCGAGACCGACCGCGCCGTTGGCCGGCCTGGTCCAGCTCACCGTTCCGCGCTGGGTCTCGACGCAACCGACGGCAGACTGGAAGGCGCGCACGCAGACCCGGGTCTGCTGGCGCGCAGCCGGTCCGACCAGATCGACCAGGCGCTCGATCTCGTTGACGCCACGCGCCGAGGCGATCGGCGCTTCCCAGCGGATCGAGCCATTGTTCGGGTTCAGCCCGACCAGGCGCCCGCCCATGCCAGCGACCAGCGTGTCGCCAACAGCCAGCAGCACGCCGGAGCGCTGCAGCACCAGCGGCTCGGTGCCGCGCGCGGGCTGGTTCCAGAGCCTGGCGCCGTTGCGGGCGTCAAACGCCGCAATGCTGCGATCGCCCGACTGCACGAAGATGCGACCGCCCGCGACCAGCGGCACGGTGAAGGCGCGTGCCGGCAGGCGGACACGCCACAGCACCTTGCCCTGCGCGAGCGCGACGAGATCGTTGTCCTGCGTCAGCACGGCGGCGGTCTCGCCGTCGAAACCGGTGCCGACCGCGATGCGGGCGTCGAGCTGGGCGCGCCAGCGCGGATTGCCGCTGCCGGCGTCGAGCACCAGCACCAGGCCGGATTCGCTCGCCAGCGCGATCTCGGCGCCGACCAGGGCCGGGACGGAGTGCGGCGCAGGAGCGCCGACCTCGGTTTTCCAGACCTGGCGCGCGTGCAAGGTGGGGTTGAATGCGGTCAATGCTGCCGGTTCGGGCCGCGACGGGCTCGACGAACAGGCGGCGAGCAACAGAGCCGCACCGGCGGCAAGAGTCAGGCGCGGGGCCACAAGACGAAAGCTGAACTTCACGGAACTCACTCCTTGACGGGATTGCCGGCGGGCTGGGGATCGGAACCGAGCGCGTTGAGCTTGGCCTGGACGATGCGGCGGTAGTCCGGCTCGGCTGCCAGACCGTCCCAGGCCTTGCGGTATTCGGTGCGCGCGGCATCCATCTGGCCCTGAGCCAGCAGCACGTCACCGCGACGGTCGGCCTGCAGCGAGTCGAAACCCGCTACCGGCTTGAAATCCAGCGCCTTGAGCGCTTGCGCGTAGTCCTTGGCCTCGAGCTCGAGGCCGGCCTGACGCAGGCGCGCGACCGCCACCAGCGCCTCGTCGCCCGATTTGGCTGCCACCCAGGCCAGCGCCTGGCGCGCCTCGTCGGTCTTGCCGGCTTCATGCAGCGCACGCGCGGCCAGCAGTGCGGCCTGCTGGCCCTGCTGCGCGCCGCCAGCCTTGGCCTGCACGTCGGCCCAGACGCGCACGATACGCTCGGCGTCCGAGGCCTGGACCGCGCGCTCGAGCTCCTCGTAGAGCGCGGCGGCTTCCTGCGCCGACTTGCGCTGCCAGTACTGCCAGCCGTTGAAGGCAGCCAAGGCGGCGAGCGCAACGATCAGCAGCCAGCTGATCAGGTTGCCGTACTGGGCCCAGAAATGTTTGAGATTGGCGAGCTGTTCCTGCTCTTCCAGGTCGAGGTGGGAAGCCATGGGGCGCGATCGAAAGGGGATGGGACTGCGAGGGCTGCAAACCCCCGCCGGTCATTGTAGGCCCATAAGGGCGGCATCAGCCGGCTGCCGGCCGGCTTCAGGACTGACGCAGCTGCAGCGCCCAGTCGGCCACCGAGGCGAGCGTGAACAGGGTCTGCTCGGTGATGGCAGCGCCCTCGCGCAGCGGCTTGACCGCGACCTGGCCGGCGGCCAGCTCGCTGTCGCCGAAGATCAGCGCGTAGCGGGCGCCGCTGCCGTCGGCCTTCTTGAATTGGGACTTCATGCTGCCGTGACCTTCCGCGCCGCCCGCGTGCATCTGCACCGAGACGCCGGCGGCGCGCAGCGCGCGCAGCAGCGGCATGACCTGCGGCAGCGCCTCGCGCTGCGGCACGACCGCGTAGCAGTCGGGTACCGGAACGGCCGGCAGCAACTGCTGCTCCTTGAGCAGCTCGAGGATGCGCTCGACGCCCAGCGCCCAGCCGACCGCCGGCGCCGGCTTGCCGCCGATCTGCGCGATCAGGCCGTCGTAGCGGCCACCGGCGCAGACCGTGCCCTGCGAGCCGAGCGCGGTGGTGACGAACTCGAACACGCTCAGGTTGTAGTAGTCCATGCCGCGCACCAGGCGCGGGTTGATGCGGTAGCTGATTCCCTGCGCATCGAGCAGCGCGCGCAGGCCGTCGAAATGCGCCAGCGACTCAGCGCCGAGGTAGTCCATCAGCTTCGGGGCCGCCTCGACCAGCGCCTGCATGGCCGGGTTCTTGGTGTCGAGGATGCGCAGCGGGTTGCTGTAGAGGCGGCGCTTGGCGTCCTCGTCGAGCTGGTCCTGGTGCTGCTCCAGATACTGGATCAGCGCGGCGCGGTGCAGCTGGCGCTCGGCCGGCTGACCCAGACTGTTGATCTCGAGCGCGATGTCCTTGAGACCGAGCTCGGCCCACAGGTCGCAGGCCATCGCGATCTGTTCGGCATCGACGTCGGGACCGGCAAAGCCCAGCGCCTCGGCGCCGATCTGGTGGAACTGGCGGTAGCGGCCGCGCTGCGGGCGCTCATGGCGGAACATCGGCCCCAGGTAGTAGAGGCGCTTGGGGCCCTCGTAGAGCATGTTGCGCTCGACGACGGCGCGCACGACGCCAGCCGTGCCCTCGGGGCGCAGCGTGAGCTGCTCGCCGTTGAGACGGTCCTCGAAGGAGTACATCTCCTTCTCGACGATGTCGGTCACCTCGCCGAGACCGCGCACGAACAGCGCGGTCGGCTCGACGATGGGCGTGCGGATGTTGCGGTAGCCATAGCGGCCCATCAGCGCGCGCACCCGGGCTTCGAGCCATTCCCAATGCGCCGATTCGGGCGCGGCGATGTCGTTCATGCCTTTGACGGCACTGAGTTTTTCTGCCATGTAGTTCTTCTGTGCTTGCAGCTCGGGGCCGGATCAGACCGCAGCGCCGAACCTGTTCTCGATGTAGCGCTCGACGATCTGCTGGAACTCGGCGGCGATGCCCTCGCCGCGCAGCGTCATCGCCTTCTCGCCGTCGATGTAGACCGGCGCGGCCGGCGCCTCGCCGGTGCCAGGCAGGCTGATGCCGATGTCGGCATGCTTGCTCTCGCCCGGGCCGTTGACGATGCAGCCCATGACCGCGACCTTGAGGCTCTCGACCCCGGGATAGCGCTCGCGCCAGGCCGGCATCGACGCGCGCAGGTAGTCGTCGATCTGCTTGGCGAGCTCCTGGAAGGTGGTGCTGGTGGTGCGACCACAGCCCGGACAGGCGGTGACGCTGGGAACGAAGCTGCGCAGTCCCAGCGCCTGCAGGATCTCCATCGCGACCACGACCTCCTGCGTGCGCGCCTCACCCGGCTGCGGCGTGAGCGAGACGCGGATGGTGTCGCCTATGCCCTGCTGCAGCAGCACCGACAGCGCAGCGGCGGACGCCACCGTGCCCTTGGTGCCCATGCCGGCCTCGGTCAGTCCCAGGTGCAAGGGATAGTCGCAGCGCTCGTGCAGCTGCCGATAGACGGCGATCAGGTCCTGCACGCCACTGACCTTGCACGACAGGATGATGTGTTCGGGCGCCAGGCCGAGCTCCTCGGCGCGCGCGGCCGATCCGAGCGCGGACGCGATCAGCGCCTCGTACATCACCTGCTTGCCGTCCCAGGGCAGCGCGCGGCGCGCGTTCTCGTCCATCATCGACGCCAGCAGCTCCTGGTCCAGGCTGCCCCAGTTCACGCCGATGCGCACCGGCTTGTTCCAGCGCGCGGCGGTCTCGACCATCTGCGCGAACTGGCGATCCTTCTTGTCGCCCTTGCCGACGTTGCCCGGGTTGATGCGGTACTTGGACAAGGCCTGCGCCATCGCCGGAAAATCGCCCAGCAGCTTGTGGCCGTTGTAGTGGAAATCGCCGATCAGCGGCACATTGATTCCCATGCGGTCGAGCTGCTCGCGGATATGCGGCACGGCAGCCGCCGCCTCCTCGTTGTTGACCGTGATGCGCACCAGCTCCGAGCCGGCCTGCGCGAGCTCCTTGATCTGGATCGCGGTGCCGATGACGTCTGCGGTGTCGGTATTGGTCATCGACTGCACGCGCACCGGTGCGTCGCCACCGACGCTGACCACATGGTCGCCCCAGGCGACCAGGCCCTGGCGCGACTTGCGGCGGGGAATGGCGCTGGACAGGACTTCAGCCGGGGCGGCAGACGGGATTTGACTCATATCACTTGACTTCGAAACGCGCGACCCGGTTGGCCGGAAAGGACGAGATATCGAACGGCTGGCCGCGCACGATCACCTCGACGCCGCTGACGCGACCGAGCACGACCTGCACCGGCCCCTGGCCGTCATGTTCGAGAGTCTGGCCAGGCTGCAGCATCTTCTGCTGCAGCACCTTGCCAGCGGCGTCCTTGACCTGGACCCAGATCGCCTCGCTCGCACGCAGCCGCAGCAGGGGCGCGGGCT